>RCUL01000127.1_pt1 | contig 73044 bp, 60 predicted proteins | sample 2167521 | NCBI WGS metagenome assembly RCUL01 (sample SAMN09932745, study PRJNA488358) | compost metagenome | feature: garden; material: soil; isolation source: compost soil in acetic acid-enriched culture | place: Germany: Experimental Botanical Garden Goettingen | collected 2016-01-27
AGCAAATACCTATCAATTATTTTCCAAAGAGATTCTATCGATCTGGAAGAGCCAGGATGTGTCTTATATTAAGGTAGAAGAGTTGTCTACCATCGAGGGGATTACCTTTTTTGAGCTGATACCTGATTCTGAGCTTTTGGATGGGGGAGAACTAGATACGCTTTATGCGATAGATTCGGAGGATGTCGATGATATGCTATTATTCAGTAAAAATGTTAAGTTTGTTGTCCACAATATTTATTTGGAAGAAGATTAAGCGGATTGGACGTATCTATAACCCATATGTCAATGTTTTTCTATTTTTTGTAGCATGGAAGGTATGTTTTACGTATTATGTAAATAACACATGATGAATATAGCGTATATTCGAGGGAAATTACTGCATGATGAATGAAATATTTGCGCAATGTATTCCGTATAATAACCTGTTCCGGGGACGAATTGGAGGTAACCCGCCATTAGCGATAGAACAATTGGTGCCCAAGGAATATAAATTCTATGCTACTTTAATCCATCCTGAGAAAAATGATACCATGATCTCTATTTTAATACATGGAGATTTTGATACCTTAATTGATAATAACATTTACCCTTCAGTTGCTATTCAGGTAATTGAACATGCCTATTCGGAAGAGGGTGCCAATGAGGATTCTTGTTTGTTCCAACTCGGTAAACACTCGATTAGTGAATACAGGGATAAGCAGATTGGTGATTTTCTGTTTGTAAAAGCTGGTGGATTACCGCGGTTGATTCAGTATAGTAAATTTTACTATGAACAACTTGAAAAGGATGGATATACCTTTTTTCTGCAAATTGAAGAAGAGGGATATTTAGAGCTTTCGGAATATGTTTTTGCATATGGGTCTCTCTACCTTTATAAACACAGTTCCACAGGTCGGATAATACCTGGATTCTGGCAATTTTCATAAACATTTATTGCAGCTATTAAATTAAAGTAATAGAACAAAAGTAGAATGAATCAATTATCAGACCTTTTAAAAGAATCTTTATCTTCATGCACAGTATTCGATTTCTTTCGAATCTGATTGGGCGCTATGCCACATTGCTTTTTGAATGCGACGGAAAAGGACGAGGGCGATGAATACCCCGCTTTGAAGGCAATCTCTTTAATGGATAGATCAGTTGTTTTTAAGAGGGAGATTGCTTCCTGAATATGTACTTTTGTTGCAAATTGGAAGAGCCCCATACCAGATATTTCCTTAAAACCCTTTTTCAATTTGTATTCATTGACGCCAAATTTGATAGCCTGATGACTTGTTTTCCATAGACTTGGGGGCATCCTACAAAAAAATAACTATCACATTACCTATTGGTCAACAATGTGACCAACCGTTATAATTACGTCGGTTTCTATCCCGGCGCCTGGAGATATACACACTATGGATGGCGGGCAGTCAATCCGCAGGGATTTAGGTTAAACCTAGCCTATAAGTTCTAATGCGTGCCGTTACACAGTAAAAATTATTTGCCACATATTTTACTGGGGGGTGTCCAAAAAATCGGGCGCCCCTATTTTTATGCAATTTTTCTCGTTTCCCGCGACTAGCTCATGTTGATTATTTCAGGCCAAGCGGATCATAAGAAAAATCGCCGCTAAGTTAAAGCGTGTACATATGGACAATTATGTTCCAACCATAAATGGTATTTGTAATAAGCGATTTATCTGCGATTTCATGTTGATCAACAAGGTAGATCTGTCAAAAAAGAGAGATAACCGTTACAAAAGGCCAATTAGCAATTTATATTTTTTGGGATAATTATTTTGGAAATGTATCGTATTTGTTGAAAGTCATTAGAGTCGATTTACCATTTTTTTTGATCACTCAGCGATCATTCGCTTGCTATTATTTAACCTATCAGTCAATAATAGGATGTTTTATTATTTATAATTAGTCTAATTAATTTCATTTATACAATTGGATGCGCTATATTCGGCTCCATAATTTTTTTTATGGGAATCAGATCTATACCTATTGCAGTAGCGATGCTTTCGCTCACAGGAGTCGCCAATGCGCAGACAGCGAGTATCTTTGGTAAAATAACGACAATTGATGGTAATCCGGCAGAGTCCGTCAATTTGACCATCAAAGGAATTAATCGACAGACGCGGACAGATAAAAGCGGGAACTACAAATTTGACCGATTGAAACCTGGAAGTTACCAGATTGTCGCCAGTTTCACAGGGCTAAATTCTATTGAAAAGGAAGTAACCGTTGAAAATAATAAACCTGTCATCCTGGATTTCGCTTTAAATGAGAACTACGCTCAACTGCAGGAGGTACTGGTATCTGCTTTCAAAGTCAACCGAACGATCAGCGCTGTAGCCAAGATGCCCTTGAGCAATATAGAGAATCCGCAGGTCTATAGTACCGTTTCGCATGAGTTATTAAAACAACAGGCAATCACAAATTTTGATGATGCCCTGATCCGCAATGTCTCGGGACTCAGCCGGACATGGGAATCCACAGGTAGATCAGGAGATGGAGGTGCATATTTTTCCTTGCGGGGTTTTGAAGCACAAAGTAATCTTGTCAATGGACTTCCTGGTTTATCCAGCGGTATCTTGGATCCGGCCGGAATAGAGGAGATTCAAGTCTTGAAAGGACCCTCCGGTACATTATTCGGTGCGAGCTTTTATGGGTATGGTGGTGTAATCAATACGATTATGAAAAGACCATATTTTGAGAATGGTGGTGAAGTTTCCTACAGCGAAGGTAGCAATAAGCTGCATCGTGCGACAGTTGATCTCAATGGTGTCCTGAATAAAAGTAAAAACCTGGCACTCCGGATCAATTCAGCTTATCATCATGAACACAGTTTTCAGGATGCTGGATTTAAAAAATCCTTTTATTTTGCACCTTCGTTGACCTATAAAGTAAATGATAGGCTTACAGTTAATCTGATGACAGAACTGTTTGATGTGAAAAGGGCTGTTGCTCCCGTTTTTTTCCATTCGGATAGGGTAGCACCACTCACATTCAAAAATATAGGAGAGCTGAACCTTGATCCCAAGCTTTCCTTTACAAGCAATGAACTGACGATCAAAAATCCGCGGACGAATATACAGGGCGAAGTACTCTATAAAATCAATGAAAAGTGGAATTTACAGACCGTGGTTTCATTTGGAAAGGTGAAGTCGAATGGAATATACACCTATATATGGGGTAATCAGGGCAATTTTTTTGACCAATACTTTCACAATGAAAATCAAAAGACGGGAACTTATGACCTGCAGCAAAATTTCAACGGTGATTTTAAATTGGCAGGCTTAAGAAACAGGCTTTTGGTTGGTGTTGACTATTTTTCAAGGGATGTCAAGGAAAATGGGTCCGGCTGGGGACTAGGACGTAGGGTAAGCCCACAGGGGGAAATAAAAGGACCATTGGGTGAAAACTCAACAGTATTAGATCCCGTTCCACTGACCAAGGATGCCATTGACAAGTTGCTGGCAGGGACACAAGCCGGAGATCCTTCCCATATCAAAAATAGCTCATTTAGTGTATATGGTTCCGATCTAGTGGATCTTACAGATAAACTCTCTGTTATGGTGAGCCTGCGGGCGGATTATTTTGACTCAAAAGGCGATGTTTCCAATAAAGACGATAATTATAACCAATGGGCACTTTCTCCAAAATTTGGAATTGTCTACCAGATCGTAAAAGATAGAGTCTCGATATTTGCTAATTATATGAACGCTTTCTATAATGTCGCACCGAGCATAACCTATGACGACAATAATGTAAAAACAGGTGTACAGTCATTTAAGCCCGAGCGGGCCAACCAATGGGAATTTGGCGCCAAAGCAAATCTGATCAAAGATAGACTATGGACCACATTAGCATTGTACGACATTACAGTTGCAAATAGAGTGTACAGTACACCAACAGGATCTATACAAGGGGGGAAGGTTGAAAGCAAGGGCTTTGATTTTGATATTGAAGCATTGCCTTACCAGGGAGTTTCGGTAAAAGCTGGCTTTAGCTATAATGATATCCAGATAATTGCCGGGAATGGAAATGACTTCTATAATGAAAAAGGAAGAGCTCCCGGAGGACAAGGCCCGGGTACTTTGGCAAACCTTTGGGGAAGTTATCAGATTCAGCACGGGAAGCTGCGGAATCTCGGCTTTGGAATCGGAGGTAACTATGGCGGAAAATATAAGGTAGTAGACAATAGTGTGACGGGTGTATTTGAACTTCCGAGTTATGCGCTTTTAAATGGAAGTATCTTTTATTCTTTTCATAAATTCCGCGTAAACTTTAATATGAACAATATCAACAATAAACAATACTATATTGGTTACTGGTCTGTTAATCCACAACAAAAAAGAAATTTTGTGGCAACGGTTTCCTACAAACTGTAATTTAAGATTTTACCAAATTGGAGTAGATTTAACTGAAATCTTTCAAAGGCTCCCCAAAACGGCAGATCACTACTGATTTGCCGTTTTTGTTTCTATATATAGGGGATTTTACTTCCCATGTTACATTATCAAAAGGCCAAGCTACTTTAAGATCTGCTCTCTGTACCTGATTCCCTATGCACCCACTGTGTCCATATTTGATGAAGGCTTTTTCCGAATTCAGTCAGTTCGTAATCAACCCATACATGCATGGTATTATTTTGTGCTCTAGATGATAAGCTTGTTCAGTTCAAGGAACCAGTTTCCCTCCCTATGAATTAGCCAGAATTATTTTTCGGATGGCATTTAATATTGCTCAAAACCTGTATCCCAGTGACAATGCGGTACGGAGCCCCGCAAAGGGGGCCTTGGTTGTTATGGTGACACCTTCGGCACTGACTTCTTTTTTCAGATTTAGTACATCGATGTCAAAACTTTCCAATTGTTTTTGAACCTCCCGTTGTTCCTCTGCACTAAGCTGCATTTTTCCCTCAAATGTACCTTTGTTGAATCCATAATTTGGACCGATAATCCGCCAGTCTAAATAGATCGCATCACCGAGGCGCCATTGGTTACCGATCGCCACTCCGACAGTAAGAGCATTCAAAGAGCCTGAAATAGGAACCTCTTTTTGATAGTCTGACTTATCGACCGAAAGTATGGTGGAAAGGTGGTAGTTCGAATACTTGATAAATGGCGCGACATAAAATCCTTTAAGCGCTTCTTTATTTCGGAGGTAAAATCGCAACTCTGGTGTAAACGAAAAAGCCGCAAGTTTTGCCTCGCCAAGAATATTATAAGTATCATCGACACCGGATTCCCATATCGACCGGAATGGAAGACCAGATTTGGGACGGAAGCTAAGCGTTCCGTTCAGTGATATATGCTCATGAATGGTTTTTTCATATTCAAATGCAAGGTTACCAACTGAGAGAGGCAGTAGATTCAATTTAATTAAATTGGATGTTTTCTGTGCCTTTAGTCCGGTAATTGCTAATAATCCAATAAACAATGTTGTCAAGTAGTGCAGATGCATAGTTGATGTCGTAAAATAAAATGCCTAATATATCGGAATAGGTGATATCATCCAATGCTATTATACAATTTGGGAAATTCTTTTTTATTCATGGAAACGTTGTTTTACAAGGAATTATTTTATCTCCATGGAAAAATAAAAAAGGATGACCAGCTGGCTGAGCCAATAAACTCCCCGACAACTATATGGTAGCAATTTAAAAAGATGAGCGGGATACAGATTGATCAGCGGTTAAATATTGTTTTTGTATCTATACATTTTAAAATTTCTTTAAAGTGTGTAATAGTTAATTTTCGGTAATCTAGATGATTTTTTGTTAACTATTGTAGTTCCAGTGTTTTAAAGTTATAGTGTTTATTGTGCACTATAACGTTTTCGGTAATTACGCAATCGTTTGATGAAATTTCTTAAAACTTTTCCGCCTATATTGCTACTGATTTTAAACCGCTAAATTTCTTGATATAGAAATTTAAAGATATGATGAAAATAGGTAACGGATATAAAAATCCGGGATGGGATTCTTGCGAATTAAATAATTAATACAATTCATAAACTTAATTTAAAAACCAATGAGAAAGAACATCTTTTATGTTATTGCATTTTGCTTTATTGCTGCATTTTCATCCTGCAAAAGGGACGGTGGTTGGATGATTCCTGTTCCTACTGACCCACAACCCCTGGAACTGGCCATTGCAGACAGCGTGCAAACCTTCAAAATTACACCATCGGCATCCACAGAGGTGGATCGGCTACAATTCAGAGCAAATCACAACGATATGCAGGCTACGGGATTTTATGTCGCTCCCAATAGCACAATTACGCTGAACGTAAAAATCAATTCCGGTACCACTGTTGCCCGTCTGGCAATTGGTACGCCTTTTCGAGATAATATTCGACCTGTTAGACAGTATTTTAATCTTCAGGCTGGAACGCAGACCTTCACGGCCGATCAGTATGGAGGTTTGGTGTATGTGATCTATACCGCCAACAATTACAGTACAACAGGAGAAATTGAAGTGACCTTTGGAGATGGCTTCATTCCTGTTCCGTATTTTCAGAAGGGGAAAACTACGCATACACAATGGTTGGCTACATTAGACTCCCTAAAAAATATAGCCCCTGATGTCATGTTCTCCTCTGACCGTACGATTATGGTCGCCAATATGGATGAGGCTCTTTTATATCAAAACGAAGATCAGCAGCTCATTGTTGACCGACTTGATTCTATCATCGGCTTCTCAAATCATATTAGCGGATTGAGTGGGGCAAGCGGCATACATGCAATCCCCTACAACAAACATTTGATTACCGTAAGAGACTCTTCTGCTGGCGGATACATGGCCGCTGGTATTTCCATCTATTTTACAGAATCTTTATCATATAGAATGCTACAACCTAAATACCTCTCCAATACAAACGGCTGGGGAATCTGGCATGAGGTGGGCCACACTTATCAGCAAAAAGCCTGGACCTGGGGTAATCTTATCGAAACAACAGTCAATGTCTATTCATTGGCCAGTGAAAGGGGATTTGGTATTCCTGTGAGCCGTATTACCGCAAATAATTCTTGGCCAAAATTGGATACTTACTTTCAAAAAAATATAGCAGACCGTAACTTTAATGCAGGTGACAATGATCTAAAAATGATTATGTTCCATCAGTTATGGTTGGCATTTGGCGATAACCTCTATATTAATTTGAGTAGATCCACACGTGAAAATCGACCAACCGTTTCTACCGATGCCGAAAAAATGCGTTATTTTATGCTTTCAGCCTGTCAGATCACACAAAAGGATCTTTCAGATTTCTTTAGAAAATGGGGTTTCAAAGTTGATGAATCTGTTTATACGGAGATTGCTAACCTTAGTTTAACTGCACCGGCTCAGGATATTACCTTATTAAGGGATTAGACGATTTGATATCACTGTCAGCTGACATTATCCTCATTGTTCAGATAGTCTTTTTAGAATAGGGGATATTGAAAATCAAAAAAGGCAGATCATTTTAATGATCTGCCTTTTGGGTAAGTAATCGGGCTCGAACCGACGACCCCTAGAACCACAATCTAGTGCTCTAACCAACTGAGCTATACCTACCGTGATTTTGATGTCACAAAAGTAGTATTATAGCCCATATCTTCCAAATGTTTTTTAAACTTTTTGACTAAACAATTGTCTATCAAATGGTATATTTTTGCCGGAGCATATTGAAAGGCGACAAAAGATAATATTCGCGTAACATTTTCGGTTCAAATGGCCATAATTGGACCTTGGTCTATTATTTGTATTATACTATTTATGGGAAAATTTTTGAAATTTTTAATTATCGTAGCCATTTTGGCAGTAGGTGCTTGGTTTGTCTATCAAAAATATAATAGTGGACCACGGGTAGAGAGCAAGCATCAGCTTCTGGTTGATCGCATTGAAGCTATGGGGAAATTGGAATTGGTGAAATATCGCTACAGCGATGTTGTTGAACATAAAAATATCAATACGTTCTTGCCTACGGCGAGTGTATTACTAATTGTCAAAGCTGATGCTGTAGGCTGTGTGAACTTAACAAAACTGACACCAGAGGATATTATGGTGGTAGGGGACTCTGTTTCCATTAAATTGCCAGCTCCAGAGATCTGCTATATCAAGATTGACCACGAAGCATCAAAGGTCTATGATACCAAAATGGCCTTCCTGAGGGAGGCGGAATTGGTTGATGAAGCTTACAAAACTGCTGAAAAAGCTGTAGCGGATGATGTGAAGAAATCCGATATCCTACAACAAACCAAAGCAAATGCAACGACTGTGTTCAAACCATTATTGCAAGGACTGGGCTTTTCGAAGATCAACCTTACTTTTGAGTAGACGGGCTCAGTCCATGTTATTTTTTTCTTGATCTCAGAATGGTTTGTTTTAACGCTGTATATGTGATCTGTATCTACTTGGGGTAATGCCTTTGATGGATTTAAAAATTTTATTAAAATTCGAAAGGCTATTGAAACCACAGGCAAAGGCTATATTGGTGATCTGTAATTTATTTTCAGTAATCAGCCGGCATGATTCACTGACGCGTACTTCATTGACAAACTGGACAAAGGTCTTTTGTGTGCGGGACTTAAAATAACGACAGAACGAGTGTTTGGACATATTCGCTAGGGTCGCAACCTGATCCAGCGGAATCTCTTTTGTAAAGTTATTGAACACAAACTTAAAGATGCGGTCGATTTTCTCATTGTCCGTCGAACTGTAATTGTGTGTGTAACCTGGACTGGAAAGATATTCATATTCATCGGTTGTAATCAACAATTCAAGGATTTCAAGCAACAATATTGTTTTTTTAAAACCGTAGTCAAGATGAACTATTTGTTCCAGTTTGTGTTTTAGCCGCTGCTTTGTTTCTCCCCGAAATAAAAGTCCCCGCTTGGAGGCAGTCAGAAAAGCCTCTATTTTATGTGTTTTAAAAAGCTGTCCCAATACCGCTAATAGTAATTTAGGTTCGACATAAAGTGCCATTGAGCGCGATAGACCTGTCGAATCCTGATTCGGGCTGTCATTATGCCAAACATGGGGTAGATCAGGTCCCACAAAAGTCAACTCATCGGTCGAAAAACTGTCGATACTGTCGCCTATAATACGTTTACCATCACTTTGGACAATATAAGTCATCTGACAGGCGCTGTGAAAATGGAATTCCGTGGAAAAAAAAGGTTGACAAACTTCTTTTGTTGCAAATGTCGCTATCTCGGATCCCTCCAATATTTTAGTGAAGATGGGTTTCATTTACTGGTTATCATATTGTTTAATGGATGTTAAATATAGCTTATTTTGTCGTAAATACGGACTGATAGTCAAAATATCGTTAATATAGTGTCAATATTGAGCAATCTAGGCACAGTTTTATTGTCCTAAGAGTAGTAGTTTAGCATGATGTAAAAAGGAGTATTGATAACAAGAATACCTAATATGATATTAAAAAAATTAGTTCCATTTGTACATTTTACGCTCGTTTGTGCGATCTCTATTTTAATGGTTTGCTGTGGACGGGATCAGGAACCTGAATCTGTCAGACGCTATGCCTCCATTACAGGTGTAAAAGCTGAAAAATTGGAATATTACAAAAAACTACATGCAGATGCATGGCCGACGGTGCTGCGGAAAATCAAGGAATGCCATATCCAGAATTATTCTATTTTTTTAAAAGAGGTGAATGGGCAACATTATCTATTCAGCTATTTTGAGTATACCGGAGCGGATTTTAATGCCGATATGCAACGGATGGCTGCTGATCCCGAAACACTACGTTGGTGGAAGGAAACGGATCCTTGTCAGATGCCACTCCCGGATGCCCGTGCAAAAGGAGCTGTCTGGTCGGATATGGAAGAGGTATTTCATGCAAACTAACTGAAACAGAAAATCCGAACAATAACCTAAAACATAAAAGAATTATGAAACCATCATGATTTATTCAGTTACACTAGAAAGTGGATAACCGAGCAAATCGAGCTCATGAATGCCACTTAAAATGTACACTCGATGAATAAATCTGATAGCTTCATCACAATTGAAAAAACAAATTTATACAGATGAAAAAACAGGTGTTTTTTAGTTTAACCTTATGCTTATTGATAGCTAAGGTATTCGCTCAGACGAAAGTTGTTATACCCACAGCATCCGATAAACCCAATCGATACCAACAAGAGCAGATCGATCGCAAGTATGGGATGTTTATCCATTTTGGTATAAATACCTTTCACGATCAAGAATGGACTGACGGGTCGAAACCCGCTAGTTCTTATGCGCCAACAACCATTGACGCAAAACAATGGGTATCTACGGCGAAAGCTGCGGGAATGAAATATATCATATTGGTAAGCAAGCATCATGATGGTTTTTGCTTATGGGATAGTAAATATACAGATTACGATGTGGCAAATTCAGCTAACAAGACGAATGTTGTGGAAGTGCTGGCAAAGGAATGCCGTAAGCAGGACATCCGTTTGGGACTTTATTATTCCTTGTGGGACCGGAAACAGAATGGGGATGTAAATGACAGAAAAGCGGATAGAGCCTATAATACCTATATGCTCAATCAATTGACGGAATTACTTGATATGACCAAGAAGTATACAGACATCGTCGAACTTTGGTTGGATGGTGGCTGGGAAAAAGAGAATTACAGATGGCCCGCACAGGAAATCTATACCCTAGTTAAAAGTAAGGCTCCTCAGTGTCAGGTAGGAATCAATTGGACTATTGGCAGTCCTGAAAATGCGGATAAGCATGTTGTACAGCCCAAGGATCAACAGAATTTATTCCCGATACGTTATTTCCCAAGCGACTTCCGTTTAGGTGATCCATATTTGCCGGGTACGCCTGATCCCAAACTCTTTACAGCACAGGGAAATATCTACTACATGCCTTTCGAGACAACAGTTGTACTTGGCGAACGCTGGTTTTATAATACAACAGACAAAAAGTACAAGACGCTCGCAGAACTGGAAGATATCTACCGGACGGCAACCGCGCAGGATAATATACTGATCCTAAATGTTGGCCCAAATAGGGAAGGACGTATCAAAGAGACAGATGTAGCATTGCTTCTCCAATTGAAAGAAAAATTAAAATTATAGCGCAGAAATACACCTATCCATAGATTATAAAAATTAATATTAGTATGATTACAACGTACGATATCCAGGATCGCCGATTTCCCTTAAATACCGGAGCAGGTAGCGATGCAATACATAAAGATCCTGTATATTCTTATGCCGTTACCCGTTTGTTAGATGATAAAGGACGTGTAGGTACTGGATTGGCATTCACCATAGGAGCAGGGAATGAACTGGTCTGTCAGGCGGCAGCATTTTATGCGGAGCGGCTCAAAGGAATACCCATCGAAGAGCTGATGGCAAACTTTGGTGCAATCTTCAATACACTGAGCAATGAGCAGCAGTTTCGTTGGTTAGGGCCGCACAAAGGTATTGTGCACTTAGCGCTGGCGTCGGTGACAAATGCATGTTTTGACTTATGGGCGAAAACCCGTGCCGTTCCGCTCTGGAGATTATTGGTCGATCTATCGCCAGAGGAAATTGTCAATACCCTGGATCTTTCCTATCTGGAAGATGAGCTGACAAAGGAGGAGGCCATTGCGCTGATTGCTTCAAATAGACAGAGCCGTCAGGAACGAATGAACATTATTGAAAAAGGATATAAGGGTTACGATACCTCCATAGGTTGGTTTAACTATTCAGACGATCAGGTTAGAGAAAACTGTAAACGGGCCATTGCAAACGGCTTTACGGCGATGAAACTGAAAGTGGGCAGTGAGGATCCGCTCCGTGATATCAGACGAGCTCATATTGTTAGGGAGGTCGCCGGTGATGAGGCGACAGTCATGCTGGATGCGAATCAACAATGGACATTACCGCAGGCGCTGGCGATATGCCATGAACTCAAGGCAATGAATCCGTTTTGGGTGGAAGAGCCGACACATCCAGATGATATTGTTGCGCATAAGATATTGACTGATGCCATTGCGCCGATAAAGGTTGCTATGGGGGAACATGTACCTAACCGGATTTTATTCAAAAACTACCTACAGTTGGGGGCCGCAGGTTTTGTACAGGTAGATGCGGTCCGTGTCGGTGGGGTGAGTGAATTTATTACGGTCAGTTTTCTCTGTCGCAAATATGGTATTCCTGTTGTACCACATGTAGGGGATATGGGACAACTGCACCAGCACCTCGTGTTATTTAATCACATTAGTCTTGGGCATGAAGCACTGTTTCTTGAACATATTCCACATCTCAAATCTCACTTTGTACATCCTGTAGTAATCGAAAATGGTGTTTATCGGACGCCGATGGAAGCTGGAAGTAGTTGTGACTTAATCTAAAAATTAGCTTATGTTAGGAAATATAGATTTGGGTATCGCAGTAGCCTATATTACACTGATTCTGATTGTCGGTATTCGCGCAGGTATCAGCAGTAAGAGAAATACAGGGACTGCCGAAGGTTATTTTCTCGCCGGCAAAAGCTTGCGGTGGCCGGCAATCGGATTGGCACTTTTTGCGACAAATATATCAACTGTACACTTGGTAAGTCTTGCGCAAAGTGGATTTGATACGGGGTTGCTTAATGGAAACTTTGAATGGATGGCCGCATTTACTTTGGTCTTATTGGCTTTGTTTTTTGTACCCTTTTACCTCAAATCTGGCGTAGCAACCCTCCCGGATTTTCTGGAAAGAAGGTATGACCGTTCCAGTAGAGATTGGTTGACGTTTATTTCCATTATATCTGCCATAGTGATCCATATCGCCTTTTCCATGTTGGCCGGAGGTATTGTACTAAAGACCCTTTTTGGGATTAATATGTATTTGAGTATTACAGTGATATGTGTTATTACCGGAATGTATACTATCCTTGGCGGACTGCGTGCGGTGGTTGTGACGGAATCCATTCAGACCATTGTATTGTTAGCCGGCGCATTTATCATCAGTTTTGCGGCATTCGATCGTATGGGTGGGTGGATACCGATGAAAGATGTACTAGTCGCTGAGGGCGGACTCGACCGCTTGTCTATGCTCCGTGGTGCTGATGACAGCATTGGCATGCCCTGGTTTGCGGTGTTCTTTGGTTATCCCATTCTGGGGATCTGGTACTGGTGTGCGGATCAGACGATTGTCCAACGTGTACTGGGAGCGAAGGATGAAAACCATGGCCGTGTGGGTGCGCTGTTCTGTGGTTTTCTGAAAATTTTACCCGTATTTATTTTTGTACTTCCCGGTTTATTCGCTTACACCTTGTTTAAGAGTGGGCATCTTGATTTGAGTAGCCTGGGGTTAGACGCGGCAGGCAATGTGAATTCCAAAGGAATATACACATTGATGATCACGCAGCTGTTGCCTTCTGGTCTGATCGGGATCCTTGTGGCGGCTTTGTTGTCCGGGTTGATGAGTCAGATTTCCGGTGCGCTTAATTCGATCTCTACGATGGTCAGTTACGACATTTTTAAGCAACGGAAGCCACAAGCTACGGATAAACAGCTTATCCGTATCGGGAAAATATCCGCTGTGATCGCCATGGCTTTTTCGCTGGCTCTACTGCCATTACTGGACAGATATGAGAGTATTTTTAATGGGATCAATGATGTGATCGCCCATATTGCGCCTCCCATTACATGTGTATTCCTCTTGGGGGTGTTCTGGCAGAAAGCGTCGGCGGTATCGGCCAAGCTGACGCTGTGGATCGGATCTTTTTTGGGTATGGGGGTGTTTATTCTGAATAAGGTCCTGCCAGATTCTTGGATCGGGCAAACTCCATTTATGATGATGGCATTCTATCTTTTCTTGACCTGTATGATCATTCAGATTATCTTATCGCACCGGTATCCGGTACAGCACAGCGCGGAAAGCGAACAGCTCTATTGGAAGAGTCCATTGGAGCCACTTTGTGGGGCCGCCTGGAAAGGAATAGGGAATTACCGTGTTTTATCGGGACTATTGTTGGCTATTGTCACAATTTTATACATAATTTTCAGGTAAGAAGTTACTTGTCGTATTTTAGATCTTAGAATTAATTGAATAAGCTTTTATAGATTTATCGTGAATAGATTGAAGGATAAAGTGATATTAATCAGTGGTGGTACTGCTGGAATTGGTCTGGCATGTGCGCAGGCCTATGCAAAAGCTGGGGCCCAAGTTGCTTTTATCGGCCTTGATCAGGCTTCTGTTGCTGCTACCGGCGAATTATTAGGTGCTTCACATCTGGGTATCTGTGCAGATTTCTCCCAGGAGGAGGATGTGAAGACAGCGGTGGAGCAAACAGTTGCAACCTTTGGACGATTAGATGCCATTCACAACAACGCTGGTCTTGCGAGTCCATCAAAGCCATTACATGACACCACGGAGCAGGAATGGACCAGATTGTTCGATGTCAATGTGAAAAGTATTTTGTTGACGACGCGACATGGTTTTCCTCATCTGAAAGCCTCAAGAGGATGTATATTAAATACAAGTAGTCTGGTGGCGGAAATTGGCCAGGAAAATCATGCCGCTTATGCTGCAACAAAGGGTGCGGTCAATGCCTTGACCAAATCAATGGCGATAGACTACGCAGCATTGGGGATCAGGGTGAATTCTGTCATGCCCGCGGCGGTGATGACGCCTATGCTTCAGCAATGGGCTTTGGAGCAACCGGAGCCAGAACAGGTATTTGGTTTTCTAAAAGATATCCATCTCTTGGGATATTGCCCGGAAGGGGATGTAATCGCAGATACCTGCCTGTTTTTGTTGTCCGACAGTGCCCGGTTTATTACCGGTGTGAACCTGCCTGTGAGTGGTGGTGCCGAGCTTGGCTACCGTCGGAATAGCTAGGAGATTATTGATAAATAGCGAACTAATTTCAAATTATATAGTATATTTGGCGCGCAGATAATTCACTGCCAATATTTAATGCATCAATCATGAGCCAAAAGTTTACATACAATACCCGATTTCCTGCTGTTGAAGACTTGAGAAGACAGGCAAAGAAAAGAATACCGAAATTTGCGTTTGACTATTTAATAGGTGGTTGCAATGAAGAGCTGAATCTTGCCAGAAATGAAAATGATTTTGACAATATCCTATTAAAGCCGCAATATCTTCAGACGAGTGGGGAAATTGATATGTCCGTAGAACTTTTTGGTCGCCATTATAGTGCGCCATTCGGTGTTTCGCCGATTGGCTTACAGGGCTTGATGTGGCCTAATGCACCAGAAATTCTGGCAAAAGCCGCTGCAGAAAATGATATCCCATATATATTGAGTACCGTATCGACAAGTAGTATTGAACGTATTGCTGAAGTGTCACAGGGTAAAGCGTGGTTTCAGCTTTATCATCCTACGGAAAATAAATTGCGCGATGATATCCTGCGACGTCTGAAAGAGGTAGAATGTCCCGTGCTTGTTGTTCTGGTCGATGTTCCGGCTTTTGGACTTCGGTACAAAGAGATTAAAAGTGGATTGTCTATGCCTCCAAAGATGAACATCGCCAATATCTTACAGACATTTGCTTGTCCTACCTGGGGAATTGAAACACTTAAACATGGTATTCCATCTTTTGCAACCTTAAAACCTTATATGGAGAAAGGCCTGGATCTGGCGCAGCTGGGGCAATTTATGAACAGGACGTTTACTGGTAAAGTTGATGTTGAAAAGATCAAAGCCATTCGGGATTTATGGAAGGGACCTTTGGTGTTAAAAGGGATTGCTACCGATGAGGATATGCAGGCTGCTATTGCATTGGGTGTAGATGGCGTTATCGTCTCTAATCATGGTGGAAGACAGCTCGACGCTAGTGAATCATCCATTAATTCATTGATTCATCTGGCAGCCAATCCAGATTATAAAAGCAAAATCAAGATTATGTTGGATGGTGGTATCCGTTCTGGAGTAGACCTAGCCCGCGCACATGCTGTGGGATCTGAATTTAACTTTATGGGGCGACCATTTATGTACGGCGTAGGTGCCCTGGGAAATGCAGGCGGAGAACATACCATCAACATGTTCAAAGCACATCTATTTCAGGTGATGAAACAGCTGAGCATTTCGAAGATTGACGAGTTTCCAAAACGTTTACAGAAGATATTATCCTAATATAACCATAATAGAAGTAAAAAAGCCGTATTAAACACAACCATTGCTGTGCTTAATATGGCTTTATGCATACTGATTCTGTGGGGATTGTTACCAGTCTATTGTTCTGTTGTCATTGTCGCCAAGCCCCCATTGTTCATTGACTTGTCCGTTGGAGTCTTCGGGTCTAGCAGTTGCTGAACCGGCTGCGATACCTTGCTCGAGTTCGATCTGGTACGCCTTAACCTCCGGTGCGATATAGGCTATTTTCTTTTTCATAGTCTTTTATTTATTGTATTATGTTTGATAAATCTGTTCTTATTTTTTCTAGCTATAAGTTCTTAGCTACAAGGTATTTTCTTCTTTCCAGCACCTACACCTTTAATGATCGTACGACCATCAACAAGCTGAGTTACTTTTACAGTGTTGCTCTGTGTGCTTCCCCAAGGAAAGGTATTGAAGGCATTACCATTGTTCAATACAAGTTCATATAAAGGTCCACCATTGACTTTGCTACCGAACATAGTCACTTTACCTGTTCTGCTGATCACAAGTTTGATCAACGGGTTGGCGGCGGTTCCTTGCATATTATAGATTTGAGCAATTCTATTATTTGTTTCTACATTATTTCCTGCATATTTACTTCCATCCAGGAACTGGATATTTTGTGCTGAAGATGCGCCAACTTCAAACTGGATTTCATTTTTTGCCAGTTTCACGCCATTAATTTCCATATTGAAAGCATTGTCCAGTTCGGTGATGTCAAACACAAATCCATAATCTGCTGCGGGAGCAGTGAAGTTTCTGGAGATAGTGGTTCCGCTTGGATAAAATACACCATCAATACGGATTCCAGTTTTACCATTAACGACCACTGCTGGATAGCTCCAGTTTAGACCATTACTGGTCACATCTTGCGTACAGGTTTTGAAATTAAGCTTCAGATCATATTTCTGTCCGGGATTGATATTTACATTTGGAATGGTAACATTTGATTTGGTTTCACCATCAATGGTCAGGCTTCCAAGTTTAAGCGTTCCAGTACTTGTTGCTGGGTGGATCAATAGGGAAGGAGTGCTGACAACTGTACGTAGTCCAATACCCAAAGCCGGAAATTGTGCTTGTACACCTGCGTCGTTCAATCCGTTGTATGTAAGTGCTTCATCCGAAAGTTTTAAGTTGGCCGATGTATGACTTGGTTTAAACACTGCATTTTCAAGTTTGGTGATTGCCCCGGTCATGTTGGCATCCATTGTCAAAGTTGTGATAATCTGACTGAAGCGGTGTTTCAACACAACATCTAGGTTGTTAACGCCTTTGTTTACTTTCAGCGTGTTAGCGAAATACATCAGGTCGCCACTGATGTTATTGAGGCTTGCTGAGGATAAAGTACTTTGATTGCTAATATTAGGTACTGTATTTGTGCTATTTGTTGAGTAAGCAACAAATGTGTAGGTTTTTCCGGCATCAAGAATAATCCCCTCTGCAGCAGCTTCTCCACCATAGCTATAGGTCTTTTCGGTAACGTAGTTACCTTGATCATCATATACAACTACTTTATATTTAACATCTTTGTCCAGTTGTTTCTCAGTTATTTGAGTTGTCGTTGTTGCTTTGGTGCCCGATGAGGCCACCAATCCTTTATTGACAGCGGTAGCAGAGCTATTTGTCAATACGACATCAATGGAAGAACTATTTCCGAAAGGAACAGTCATCTCCTGTACTTCAGAAGCACTGCTTGCGGAAGAGGCTTTTGTGGACCCTTGCTTTTGGCCGACAGCGTTACTTTCGTTCTCACCATAGGCCTCAACCCCCCGAAGATTGATCTTAACCAGAGTTTCCTCGGTTAATGTGGTGGTTTCGCCACTCTTTTTACAAGAGTAAATACTTGAAGCAACCAGTATAATGCATCCCAGCATCAGTACATTTTTAAGGTTGCGGTAATTTTTCATTTTCATGTAAGTAGACATTTTAATTTTACTTGTTTCTTAGTGTTTTTGATTGATTTGTACTTGTGTTATTTTTTTACTTTTTATTTATAGGGTTACTATTTAAGCGTATTGTCATTTTTGTTTTTTTTATCTTGTCAAAATTTATTGGTGCAATTATATATATAGCTTTCTGTTTAATCATTATGATTTTCATTAAGTAATTTTTCCTGTAGTGAAAGTTCTACAAACCAGCATCAGTGTTTAAACGTTGATTTTAAGTGTTTTGATTGCGATTATCTACTGTTTTATTTATAATTCTATTGGGCTAATATTTTCTCTCTGGTTAATACTGGGTTTCTGTTGGATAATCTGACGGGACGGACTATGATGATAGGAGCTATGCTATTATGGCATAGTTTTCGTATGAATTATTTATATGGACGAGTAAATAAGATATTCGTTATTGAAGCATATTGCCTGTGTAAGTCAATTTGGACTAAGCGTAAGCTTGGACTACAGGTTAGTGAGACAGTGCAATATGCAGTTGAATGTTTCAAGACTTTAATAGTTGGTCCCTATACAGCAGATTGCTGGCGATTGGTACCGTGACATAGGGACGGGGGGGGGGCAATCGCAATTAATATAGATAGTACGCTAATAAGGTGATGTTATTATAAAAGAATAAATTTTTGAAATATTTTTCTAAATTTGTATAACAATGAGGGTAATTGTTTTCATATTGATCACCTATATCTTGGGACTTTCCTTTGTCCCATGCAGTGATGCGAACATTCGCAGCGAGGTGACAGCTATGAAAACACAATTAAATGAACCTCATAATCATAGTGAAGATACCACCGATGCTTGTTCTATTTTCTGTTATTGCAACTGTTGTAGCGGAAATATTACAGCCTTCGAATATCAGTTACCAAAAATTGAAGGTATCCCGATTTCAATTTATTTTGATAATCGGATGCCGGTTCTCAATACACCTATTTTATCTAACTACTTTGGAACTATCTGGCAGCCGCCTAAGGTAGATGCTTAATTATAACTTTTTATAGCCGTACGTAAACATTATTGGGGAATTTTGCTTTTCTAATTAATGTTGGCCTACGGTGTGTAGCTGTAACTTTCGAGTTTACAGGGAAATAAGATATTCTATATATCTATTATTTAAGCATTAATCAAGCATATTGTGTTAGATAGTATAATTAAATTTAGCATCAAGAATAAGATCATTATTGGTTTAATGACCTTGTTACTTATTATTTGGGGCGGTTGGAGTGCAACAAAGCTGCCCATAGACGCCGTTCCGGATATTACTAATAATCAAGTACAGATTTTTACCTCCTGTCCGACCTTGGCGGGTCAGGAAGTGGAGCAACTGGTTACTTTCCCGATCGAACAGAGTATCGCTACGGTACCGAAGATCGAAGAAATCAGAAGTATTTCCCGTTTTGGACTCTCGGTGATTACCGTCGTTTTTGATGATGATGTCGATATCTACTTTGCGCGTCAGCTTATCAGCGAGCGTCTAAAAGAAGCTGTGGACCAAATTCCACAAGGTATTGGTAAACCCGAACTAGCTCCCGTTAGTACGGGTTTGGGAGAGGTCTATCAATATATCATTCACCCCAAAAAAGGCAGCGAAAGCAAGTATAATGCAAAGGATCTACGGACCATGCAGGACTGGATCGTTGCGCGCCAGCTTTACGGTACACCCGGTATCGCTGAGGTCAATAGCTTTGGTGGTGAATTGAAACAATATGAGGTCGCTGTTGACCCTAATCGCCTTAAGGCGATGAATATCACCATTCCGGAAATTTTCACCGCATTGGAGAAAAATAATCAGAATACCGGTGGTGCTTATATTGACAAAAAACCGAACGCATACTTCATTCGTGGCATTGGACTGGCTACGTCGCTGGAGGATGTGAAGAATATCGCGATTAAAAAAACCGGTGCTGTACCTATCTATGTCAAAGATGTAGCCGATGTGCGTTTTGGACATGCGGTCAGGTATGGTGCCCTGACATATAATGGGGAAGTGGATGCCGTGGGTGGTGTGGTGATGATGCTGAAGGGTGAGAATAGCAATGAAGTGGTCAAGCGTGTAAAAGAGAAGCTCCCTACGATCCAAAAATCCCTGCCCAATGATGTGGTGATTGAACCCTACCTGGACCGTACGGATCTTGTTGGTCGTGCAATAGGTACTGTTGAGAAGAACTTAATCGAGGGAGCGCTGATCGTTATATTTGTATTGGTGCTGTTTTTGGGTAACTTCCGTGCGGGGCTTATCGTTGCCTCAGCCATTCCATTATCCTTGCTCTTTGCTTTGGGATTGATGAATGTTTTTGGTGTGAGTGCCAATTTAATGAGTCTAGGTGCGATAGACTTTGGTCTTATTGTCGATGGCGCGGTAATTATTGTGGAAGCTACACTCCACCATCTTGGCCTGCGCAAGTCTACTGAGAAGCTGTCACAATCAGAAATGGATCATGAGGTATTCGAATCTGCTTCAAAAATCCGGACCAGTGCAGCATTTGGTGAGATCATTATTCTGATTGTTTATATTCCTATCCTGACATTGGTCGGGGTGGAAGGCAAGATGTTCCGCCCGATGGCACAGACAGTAGGTTTTGCGATCTTTGGCGCATTGATCCTCTCGCTGACATACATTCCAATGATGTGTGCCCTGTTTTTACCTAAAAAGCATCATGACAAGAAAACGTTCAGCGACCGTTTTATCGAAAAACTTCAGCGCATCTATGCGCCTTTATTGCAGAAAGCTATCCGTTTCAAGTATATTATTGTCAGCTTGACTATCGCTTTCTTTGCGATATCTGTCTTCTTCTTTAAAAATATGGGCGGAGAGTTTATCCCGCAGTTACAGGAAGGGGATTATGCCTTTCACTGTATATTACCACAGGGAAGCTCTCTCTCGCAAAGTATAGAAACTTCCATGCAGGCTTCCCGTATCATTAAAGAGTTTGACGAAGTAAAAATGGTTGTTGGCAAAACCGGAGCGGCGGAAGTACCGACGGATCCTATGCCACCGGAAGCGACCGATTTGATGGTGGTACTGAAACCCCAGAAGGAATGGAAATCCGGCCGAAGTTATAATGAACTCGGAGCAGCGATCCTTGAAAAACTGGAAGTTATCCCCGGTGTTTTCTTTGAAAAGAACCAGCCGATACAGATGCGATTCAATGAGTTAATGACAGGAATCCGTCAGGATGTTGCCGTGAAGATTTTCGGTGAGAATATTGATTCTCTGGCATCTTATGCGAATATCGTGGCAGCACAGATTCAGTCCGTTAAAGGTGCTACTTCCCCGCAGGTGGAGCGAGTATCGGGGCTGCCGCAGATCAATATCGTATATGACCGTACACGCATTGCCAATTACGGTCTTACGATTCAAGATGTCAATGACGTGGTAAGTACGGCTTTCGCTGGTCGCAGTACTGGACAGATTTATGAAAATGAACGTCGTTTTGATTTGGTTGTTCGTTTGGATACGACACACCGCAATAGTATAGACGATGTACGCAATCTGATGATTCCAACTGATACAGGTATTCAGATTCCATTGTCGCAGGTAGCGGCCATTGATTATAAACTTGGCCCCGCGCAGATCAGTAGAGAAGCTGGAAAGCGACGGATCGTCATTGGCTTCAATGTATCAGGAAGAGATGTGGAGAGTGTGGTCAAAGATATCCAACAACAGCTGTCGACCAAAGTGAAATTGCCTGCTGGTTATTATTTCACCTATGGGGGGCAGTTTGAAAACTTACAGAAAGCAAGTGCTCGTCTGATGATTGCAGTGCCTGTTTCCCTCTTGCTGATCTTTATGCTATTGTATTTCACATTCCATTCCATTAAGCAGGCGGCGCTGATCTTTACGGCCATTCCAATGAGTGCAATTGGTGGTATTTTTGCCCTGATGCTCCGCGGTATGCCTTTCAGTATCAGTGCCGGAATCGGTTTTATTGCTTTGTTTGGCGTTGCTGTATTAAATGGTATTGTACTGATCGGGACTTTCAACCAACTGAAGAAGGAAGGTATGGATGATATTTTTCAGCGCGTGAAGGAGGGAACATTGACAAGGTTGCGCCCTGTATTGATGACCGCTACTGTCGCGTCGCTGGGTTTTCTACCCATGGCCATCAGTACGAGTGCTGGAGCGGAAGTTCAAAAACCGTTAGCGACGGTTGTTATTGGCGGACTGGTGACAGCAACGTTCTTAACGTTGTTTGTACTGCCTTTGCTGTATATTATTTTTAACTCAAAACTGAATATGAAAAAAGGAAATGCAGGTAAGACCATTGCGGCGGTATTGGTTTTCCTATTTTCTGCCACTGGATTTAAGGCATTTTCACAGGAACGGATTGGGATTGACAACGCAATCGGTATGGCATTGAAGAGCAATCGCCAATTTCAGGTCAATGAGGCCGAAATAACCGGAGCAAGTTATAATGTCAAAACGGCGAATGAAATCCCCAAGACGGGTGTTTTTGTGGAGAATGAAGATTACCGACCCAGCGATAAGACAGGGATCATGAAAATCGGTATCACGCAGAGCATCGCGTGGCCGGGACTCTATTCGGCACGTAAGGAATATTTTAAGCAACAGCTAAAATACGCCAATCTGAATACCGAAGTACTCAATGCCAATATCAAGAAAGATGTGCGCACAGCATATTATCAGCTCTGGTATCTTCAAGATAGACAGAAGCTCTATGTGGAGTTGGACAGTATCTACTCGGCAATGTTTAAGGCGACTGAATTACGTTTTAAAACCGGAGATGTCGCAGCATTGGATAAAATTGCTGCGGAGGCGAAGTTACGGGAGTTGCAGGCCCAATTGGTTCAAAACAAGAAAAATATGTTGGTTCAGCAGCAGCAATTGATGATGCTTCTCAACCGCAATGAATGGATATTACCTGTAGAGCAATCGCTGGAAAAGATAAAAATGGACGTGGATGTACAAAATCCGTCGGTTGATGCCTCACATCCTGTTTTAGCTTTGCAACAACAGAATGTCAATATTGCATCCTCCAATATCGCGGTACAGAAAAATACAAATAAGCCTGAATTTTCGGGAAGATTCTTTTCGCAGCGCCTTTGGGGGGCAAAAGATCCTTTTACGGGCTTCTCGGTGTCGGCATCATTTCCTGTATTTGGCCTGGGTGCTTATAAAAGCAAGGTAAAAGCTGCAAATGCGGAAATGGAGGCGCAACAAAGACAACTGGAATATGATACACAAGTTTTTCAGACGAATAAGGTGAATGCATTGGCTGATATCGAGAAAAATGCTGCTTTATTGCAGTTCTATGAATCTGCAGGCCTCAAGCAAGCTGACGCCATCATCAAAGCCGCAAGTCTTGGGTACAGAACCGGTGAAATAAGTTTTGCGGAGATGAGCCAGTTCTTAAGCCAGGCGATCGGTATCAGACAGAACTATTTAGACGTGCTCAATCAATATAATCAATCGGCAATCCAATACAATTACTTCAATAATAAATAAGTCAACAATGAGAGTTATCATAAAAATATTTTTTGCACTAGCGATTACAACAGTTTTATATAGCTGCGGATCAGATTCAAAAGGTGCTGGCGATGCCAAGAAGGAGGAAGAGAAAGGTGCTGCCGAAGAAAGCCATGAGGAAGGGCCCGTGACGGTAGCGGCATTGAGTGAACAACAGATAAAGGCGGTAGGTATTGCTTTTGGAACTATAGAGGAAAAGGAGCTGACGGCGACGATCAAAGCCAATGGTCTCCTCAGTGTTCCCAATAACAACAAAGCCAATGCGACAACTTTGTATGGTGGCGTAATTAAGACTTTAAATGTGCAACTAGGTGACATCGTGCGCAAAGGGCAGGTCATAGCAACCATTACGAATCCGCAATTTATTCAGCTTCAGGAAGAGTATGTCGCTCTGGCAAGCAAAATTACGCTTGCAGAACAGGAGATGGCAAGACAGCAAGAGCTCAATGAGGGCAACGCAGGAGCACGAAAAAATTTGCAGTCTGCGACGGCAGATTTCAATGGTCTTCGCGCCAGAAAGGCATCGCTGCAGCAGCAGATTCAACTGATGGGCATCAATCCCAACACTGTGAGCCTTTCAAATTTACGGGCTTCGCTTGTGGTGACAAGTCCGATTAACGGTACTGTGAGTAATGTCTTTGCCAAGATAGGTAGTTATGTGGATGTTTCATCGCCGGTTATTGAGATTATAGATAATAGTTTATTGCACCTTGATCTTCAGGTTTTCGAAAAGGATCTCCCTATGATCAAAATTGGGCAGATTATTAATTTTCAGTTGACAAACAACCCTGATAAAACTTATTCGGCTAAAGTGTTTACGATAGGATCGTCTTTTGAAAATGACAGTAAAACAATTGCCATTCATAGTACTGTGATCGGTAGTAAAGTTGGTCTGATAGACGGTATGAATATTACAGGCATGATCGGGATCAATAATGTGACCACTCCGGCGGTTCCGAATGACGCAATTGTGGAAGCGGATGGTAAGTTCTATATTTTCGTAGAAACAAGCAAGCAGGCCGAGGAGCATGAAGAAGGACACGATGATCATGGACATGCGCATGATGAGGGTGAGGCTAAGCACGAACATAAAAATGAATCAGAAGCTGCTAAACATGCAACTGAACAGGGTAAGAATGTGAATTTCGAGAAAATTGAAATTCAAAAAGGTGTCTCAGCATTGGGATATACAGCAATTACCGCAGTACAGGAAATTCCTGCGCAAACCAGAATCGTTGTGAAAGGAGCATTTTTTATCAATGCCAAAATGAGCAATACAGGTGGGCATGAACATTAATTAGTAGCATTTGTTAACGAAGTAATCATGATAGGGTATGGAACATAAACATATTTATGATGCACAAGGTAAACAACTTTGTTGTACACAGATTGAAAAAATATATAATCAGGCGGGCGCCCAACGTTTAATACAGAGCGCGCCTGCCCAGGATCAGGCGCATAGTCACAGTGATGATGACGGTCATGATCATTCGGTGGCGGAAGGCAGCACATTGAAACTCTTTCTGCCGGCGATAATTTCATTTGTCCTGCTGATTGTAGCCATTGCAATGGACAATTGGGTACCACAGGGATGGTTCAAGGGCTGGGTCCGGATCATTTGGTATGTACTGGCTTACATTCCGGTTGGATTCCCAGTGATTAAAGATGCATTGAAGAGTATTGGAAAAGGAGAGATTTTCTCTGAATTCTTACTGATGAGTATCGCCACCATTGGTGCTTTTGCAATCAAAGAATACCCAGAGGGTGTTGCTGTAATGCTTTTTTATGCGATAGGGGAAGTGTTTCAGACATTGGCTGTCAGCCGTGCCAAGAGCAATATTAAGGCGCTCCTGGATCAGCGCCCGGATGAGGTAACCATTGTTGAGGCAAATAGTAGCCGGGTGATTAAAGCTGAGGCTACAGCAATAGGTGATGTCATCCAACTGAAGCCCGGGGAGAAGTTGGGCTTGGATGGTGAACTTATCTCCGATACCGCTTCCTTCAACACGGCGGCGTTGACGGGAGAAAGTAAACCTGACACAAAGACCAAAGGTGAAGTTGTGTTGGCAGGAATGATCAACATGAATACCGTGAGTCTGGTAAAGGTGACAACAGCATACCAAGACAGTAAATTGAGCAAAATCCTTGAGCTTGTACAGAATGCAACCTCGCAGAAGGCGCCTACGGAACTTTTCATCCGGAAATTTGCGAAAATCTATACGCCGATTGTGGTGCTTTTGGCGATAGCGATCTGTCTGCTGCCTTACTTTTTTGTCGGGCAATACGTATTTAGTGATTGGCTTTACCGATCGCTTGTATTTCTGGTGATTTCCTGCCCATGTGCCTTGGTGATCTCGATTCCGTTGGGCTATTTTGGAGGTATCGGTGCGGCGAGTAGAAACGGTATCCTGTTCAAGGGAAGTAACTTTCTGGATGCGATGGCAGCGATACAGAATGTTGTCATGGATAAAACCGGTACGATGACTGAAGGAGTTTTCAAAGTACAGGAAGTTCGTTTAGAACCAGATTTTGATGAAGCGACAATCCTCAGATTGGTCAATAAAATCGAAAGTCATAGCAGTCATCCTGTAGCGACAGCAATCAGGGAATATGCGGGTGAGGTCGATGAATCTGTAAATTTGACTGATGTCGAAGAAATATCGGGACATGGATTGAAAGGTAGTGTGGACGGCAAGGTGTTTTTAGTTGGTAACTTTAAGCTTTTGGATAAGTTTAACATAAGTTATTCCATAGATCCTAATACGATCGTTTACACCACAATAGCCATTGCATTGGATAGTCGCTTCGTTGGATTTATTACCATTGCAGATAGTATCAAAGAAGATTCCGCACAGACAATACAACTTTTGCATAAGTTAGGAGTGAAAGCGACCATGCTTAGTGGCGATAAGAGTACGGTCGTCGCTTATGTAGCGAAGGAATTGGGTATTGATAAAGCCTATGGAGATCTACTTCCGGAAGATAAGGTTAATAAAGTCAAGGAAATAAAGGCTATGGGTGAAAGTGTGGCTTTCGTTGGTGATGGCGTCAATGATGCCCCCGTAGTAGCCTTGAGTGACGTTGGTATAGCCATGGGGGGACTGGGCAGTGATGCAACCATCGAAACCGCAGATGTAGTCATACAAGACGACAAACCATCTAAGATACCAATGGCAATTAATATTGGTAAACAGACCAAAAAAGTGGTTTACCAAAATATAGGATTGGCTTTTGTGGTCAAAGGGGTGGTTTTGATCATTGGCGCCGGAGGATTGGCGACGATGTGGGAAGCAGTGTTTGCGGATGTGGGTGTTTCTCTTATCGCGATACTGAACGCAATTCGGATCCAGAAGATGAAGTTCTAAATCAATTTTCATTTATGATGTGCTTACCCTTCAAGTTGAAATATTGTAAGGGTAGGCATAATAGGTTTGGAATAAACACTATAAGATTATTTTAATAAACTTTTTATACACGAATTTCTTTTAAAAGAGCTAATGGTCGGCTGTGATTCGGGTATCTTATAGGATTTGGTCGAGCCTGCGTATAACTTTCGTCTTACCTGCTTCGTACTGCGTCCGCTATGCATCCGACATGAGTCCATGGTGAGTCCGAGTTAAACACGGTATAACAGTGGTATGAAGATGTACTCATTATGGTCTTATGCCGACTGAGGGGCGAAGAAGGGCATATTCTGTCTCAAATCAGGTCCGAACTTATATCGAATAAAGGATAAGACACGGACATTGTTCCGTAAAGCTACAAGTATAGTATGTTAATCAATTAAAATGTATAATATATAAATATGATTGTATAAATATTAAATACGTTAAAATTGAAGTATTTAAACTTATCCATACATAAATATAGATTTTATCTTTTTTTAAAAGACTGTTGAATTGGAAAGGGCTGACGTCTATTTTGCCACAAGTTTTTCATAGAGCGGCCAGAGCTCCACGAGGTCATCATCTGATTGTGCTTCTGGATAGTGTTCATCATGGAGATTGCGGATTTCGACGCCCTGTCCCTGATCATTTACCACAACGGCGGCCCGAAGTTCGTCGGTTCCATCATAATAAATGCCGACACCGACAAGCTCGCCATTGAGGATAATTTCACTGACAATGTACTTTCTTCCTGTCCTACCTTTGTGGGCACTATGACCACTAGAAATTGTGTTTCCTTTGTTATAGTGTCTTTCCATAAACATAGAACACTGGAAATATCAATTTGTTGTGTTTTCTAAATATTTTCTGCCTTCCGCTCGAATTGCGGTATCTATATTGAATCTTGGTTATCTGGCCACAGTACCTGATGACGAAAATAATCTGGGCACGACCACGCTGGAAATAAATGGCGACCTTATTCTATTATCAGATGTCATTCAAGCATCAGTGCCAATTATATCTCAATAATTAGCACTGTCACATCTAGCTGGCGACGGATTGTCTGAGACGACCTTTCAGCTGTAACCCGTGCTGTTTCGATCAGCTGTCCATACTTGGAAATCGAATAGTGTATAGACTATTTGAACTTCCTGTCTATGACTTCCAGGCTATCTTTTGGAAAACGGTTTTTTAACCAAAGCCGTAATTTTAATTGCTGTACTTCAGCTAAAGGATTTTTTGACGAATAAATAAAGGCAACTACATTCGCTAAACTATCTTTTCTTGCGTAATACTGCTGTTGTCCTATACTATAGGATTGTAGTTCTGGAAAAAGTACTGCTAGATCTTTATCTAATTGTGGGCTTGCTACTTGATATTTCGCAAGTTCATTGTTGAGTGCCCGTATGGTTAAATCTTTATCATTTACAGCTGCACTTCGCTTGTCGATTTCACTAAGGATCGTTGTTTTTAGATCGAGGCTGTCCTGTCGAATGATCAGATCAGTCTGCGCAATACCAAATGATTCCATGGATTTTTTCAAAGTCGCGATTTCTTGGTCACTAAATTTCTTCGCTAAAAAGGCTAATTCTAAACGTTTCGGTTTAGTGAGCAATTTTTCGTAGACGACTGTGTAACCTTTATCACTAAATTGTTGTTGTACAAATTGTTTAACCTTATTTGTGTATTTCTTCTCTTGTAGCAGATTATAGGCGAAGTATAAGCTTGGTATTACCAAGGCAAGAATAATCAGTGTGATGCTCTGACTTATTCTTTTCTCTCTTTTTGGATCAACATAATGTTTCTTGGGATATCTAAGGTATTTTACGATTGTAAATGTCGCTATACATATAAATACACAATTGATGATGTAAAGAAATAAGGCACCTGCAAAATAACTTAGATTTCCGATGGCCAGTCCATAGCCTGCGGTACAAAGTGGAGGCATCAGAGCCGTCGCAATGGCCACACCTGGTATTGGATTTCCTTTGTCGACCCTGGTTATGGCGATAACCCCCACCAATCCCCCAAAAAGTGCAATAAGTACATCATAGATATTGGGTGAGGTACGAGCTAGCAATTCGGATTGCGCCTCTTTAAATGGGCTCAGGAGAAAATAGCAGTATGATACAATCAAACTGATCAATGTTGCGATCAATAAATTCTTGATCGATTTTTTTAAGAGTTGAAAATCAAATGTACCCAGTGCAAAACCAGCACCTACGATCGGTCCCATCAATGGGGAAATAAGCATAGCACCAATGATTACTGCTGTTGAATTCACATTGAGACCGACAGAGGCAATAACAATCGCACAGGCCAAAATCCATGCATTGGCACCGCGGAATGAAATGTTGTTGATCACATTATCAAGAACGGCTTCTTTTCGTTCCTCTCCAGGATGTAAATCGAAAAATTGGAGTATCTTATTCATAACAGATTGTTTTTCTCTATGCGAATATACATAAGAGAACTGATTGTTCTTAAATGAAAGAAGTTTACTGACTTAGAAAAACCGAATAGGTAGCATTACCATTACAGGATGAGTTTAGCAAGAATTCAACAGATCATGAGGTACATCGAAAAACATTACAATGAAAACCTTTTTATTGAAAAATTGGAGCAGCTGTCAAATTATTCCTACCGAAATACACAACGCATATTTAAAGGGATTTTCAATGAATTGATTGGGGCCTTTCAAAAACGGTTAAAACTTGAAAACGCGTATAAGAAACTGATTTATACAAATGAATCCATTAGCAGTATAGCTTATGCGGTTGGCTTTGATAGCCTTCAATCTTTTTCCAAATTCTTCAAAAAACAATTTGCACATTCGCCCAGTGATGCACGGGATGAAAAGGCGAGTATTTTTCAGGAAATTATTGCTGGATTAGCGGTAGAGCATCAATCTACCCATCATGATATTGTCTTTTTGAGGGCACAACAGGTTTTTAGTATTGGAATACATACGGACCAATACCGAAATAGAGAAATTGATGAGTTATGGGCGGATATTGATACCTTGGTTGCCGCAGATTTTACGGCGTTATCATGGATCAGCCTTTGATCACTGATCAGTTGAAATGCGGATACGAAGCCTGTGTCAATAAAGATCCTGCAAATCCGTTGTTTTTTCCGCGATATGTTATGAAGTGACGATACCTCCGATTTATCTTGTTGCCAATAAGACTATCCAAAGCCTCTATCCGGGAAGAGCCGTCATCGGTATCGATGTTGGAAATCTATATACCAATGGCGGAATGATTCACTATGTTACCAAGCAACAACCTCAATAATTTACTTCGAGGATCTAAATTGGAGAATCGCTACAGTAAAATTAAATATCATTTTTTGACTTAAGTCAATGTTTAGGGAAAAGCAGCTGCTGATCTTTGTCCTCAGACTATGAAACCACAGAACAAGTAATGTCCTTTTTAGCGCTTTACTTGTTCAATGCACTTTATCAGGGTGTAAGCCTTGATAAAGTGTTTTTATAACATGATGGGGCCGCGGTTGTACATAATGCCATCCTGTGATATAGGATGCCATATAACATATTGATTAAATTAAAAAATGATGGAGAATCTATTGGAAGTATTTGGAAGTAATGCACATGAAAGAGTTGAACGTGCGCTGACAGAACTCCGTAAGGGAAGGGGTATTTTACTCATTGACAATGAGGATAGGGAGAACGAGGGTGATCTTATTTTTTCTGCTGAAAAAATGAACCATGGGGATATGGTGCAGATGATCCGCTATTGCAGTGGTGTAATCTGTCTATGTCTGACGCATGAAAAAGCAGATGAACTGGAATTACCTTATATGGTCAATGACAATTCAAGTCCGTTTCAAACGCCATTTACGGTTTCTATTGATGCAAGATCGGGTGCTACAACTGGGCTTTCGGCTGCGGATAGGCTTGCGACTATAAAAGCAGCGTCTGCGATTGGTGCCAACCCAGAAGACCTGGTACGCCCGGGGCATATTTTTCCGTTAAGAGCCCATGCCGATGGCGTACTGGGTAGAAACGGACATACTGAGGGTAGTATTGACCTGATGCGTTTGGCGGGCTTACAGCCGTTGTCGGTATTATGTGAGCTTATGAATGAGGATGGTAGCATGTCACGTTTGCCGCAAATTGTGGCGTTCGCATTAAAGGAGGGGCTTACTGTCCTGTCAATAGCAGATATTATCGCTTACCGCCAATCAAATTAAGTAGAAAATTGATCACTCATGATCACAAATTATATTGTTTATGAACGAGAAAGATTCAAAAAAAATACGTTCGGTATTTACTGTGAAAGACAAAAAACACCTAACTCCCCATCTTATTCGGGTAGTTTTCGAGATTAATGAAGAACAACTTGTCTGGCTTTCGGGGGTTCGATCCGGTTCCAATAATAAACTGTTTATTTCGACATCGAATGACGAAAATCCACAAGTAAGAACCTATACAAATCGTCAAATAGATCTTGTCGCAAAGGAACTTTCTATTGATTTTGTCCACCACGGAGATAATGGCCTGGCATCAACATGGGCGATAAATGCTGCAGTTGGGGACCGTCTGGAAATCGGTATGAAAGAAAGTATGAGAACCTTGGTTCCGGATGCAGCACATTATTTAATTGCTGGTGATGCGACTGCTTTACCTGTCATTGCGGCTATTTTGGAACAGCTACCGTTAGGAGTGAAAGTCAAGGCCTTTATAGAAGTTGCGACAAAAGAAGATGAACTTGTGCTTTCTACGATTGCCGATGTAGATCTAGAATGGATCCACAACCTACATCCCGAACAGGGAAGTGTACTCGCAGAGCGCGTAAAAGCATTTGAATTTGATGACAATGGTCTGGCCAGATATATCTATCTAGCGGCAGAATATGATATAATTAAAACGTTGCGCCATTATTTTCGTGTCGAAAAGTGCTGGAATCCAAAAGAAATGTATGCCTGTTCGTATTGGAAAATCGGTACCAAAGAAGGGGGGCATTCGGATGAAATAAAACCCTAAAGCTTGATCATTACGATAGATTTGTCTTTGCAATTTTGCTAACTTTGTTCTTTAGTGACTTAGAAAAGATGCATGAATGATCTATTGATATCATATATAACAAGTAAGATAACTGTAACAGATGAAGAACTTGGTACTATACTCGGTTTTTTCAAGCCTATCAAATTAAAGAAAAATGAACTATTGCTGGCGAATGGAGAGATTAGTCAGCGTTCATTTTTTGTTGTCAAAGGTTGTCTACGGATCTTTTTTATCAATGAAAATGGACAGGAAGCGATACGTTATTTTGCTTTTGAGAACCAATTTGCGACTGCCCTCGTCAGCTTTATTACCTCGGAAGAATCCGAGGAGTTTATACAGGCCGTTGAAGAATCTGAGATCTATGGGATCAGTCATAAAGATTTCTACCATTTATTGGATGTTGTTCCACAATGGGAAAAATTTTATCGGATTTACCTGGAAATAGCCTATGTTACCAATACCAGACGCTTAATGTCTTTCCTTATGCAGGATGCGCTAGAAAAATATCGACAATTGTTGACGGAAAATCCGATGATCGTACGTAGAATGTCGAATAGAATGGTCGCATCTTATTTAAATATTTCGCAGGAGACACTCAGTCGCTTGAAATCAAAATTATAGTTTTTTGTGCTGCCTCCATTTTTAACAAAGAGGATTGAATGTTCTCGGATGCTTTTATCAGGTTTTCTTTACCTGATACGGTATATTATGTCCATTATTGGACAGTCAAACGTTCATTAATGGACATCTAAACGAAGGTGCTATTTTTAAGGTGTTGTCATTCAGTAGGTAATAATATTGGCAGATTAGTTGAATTTGTTTTATAATAACTTGGTTCGATAAAGATTTCGATTATCATGCCATTCAATAACAAAACATGAACATTAAAACAATACTATCCGCGATATTGATCGCCTATTGTGCACAATCGCAAGCACAGAAAATCAATTTTAAATGGGAAAAGGATTCTATTGGTGACAGACTTATCGACAAAATTGCGATGAGCGTACCGGTCATTATAGAAAATAAGACTTATGCTTTTCAGTTTGACCTGGGTGCTAATGCGACACTAATTTATGATCAATGCTTCTCCGAGGCCGCATTTATTAAATCGAAAAAGGTAGATCCTACTTCCGATGCGGGAGGGCATACTATTTTTACCATTGATGACCAAAGTTTTAATATTGGTGACTATCCGATAAAGAATCATAAGCTCTATGGTCTATTGAATCATGATCAGGGGGAATCCTGTGGGACAGTTGGCGCAGATGTCTTTCAGGAGAAATGCCTAATTATTGATTTCCCAAAGCAAAGTATTACTGTTGTTAACGAAGTGGATAAGAGTATTGAACGGAAGACGGTATTCGTACCAATGAACATCGTCAATAATAAAGCAATAATCCCTTTGAAGATCGATGGTAAAACGTATAACTTTTTATATGACAGTGGTTCAAGTATATTCCCGATCGTAAGTTACAGACAGAATTTCGATCGTTTAATCACAAATGCAAAAGCTAAAGATGAACTGAATATTCGAAATTTTAATAACCCCCTTATTGTAAAATCTGTTGAGACAAATACGGCAGTCCAGATCGGAGATAACACATTTGGTGTGAAGGAATTTTGGTATACCGAGGATGATTTCTTCTCCTTTAAACAAGATAATATTGACGGGATTGTCGGCAATGTCTTCTTTATGGATAAAACGATTGTTATTGATTTTAAAAACAAAAGATTTGGAATTAGAAAGTAGACTGCTATGTTTTAATTCGTCAATGTATCAGATTGATATTTGATAAAAGCAAGGCCAGCCCATAAAAAGATGGCCTGGCCTTCGTTGGATAGTATCGCTATCGAAATTTAATTTTCAAGCTGTTCTTTACTCTTTCGTTTAAAAGCTGAATATACAATAATGACGCTGATAGTCATTAGAATAAACGCGAGAAAAAAGGGCGCTCCAGAGAATTTGAATGGGGCATTATCATGTGTAAAAAAGTAAAACAGATTTGTCATCATTGGAGGACCTATAATCGATGTTGCACTCATTAAACTGGTCAATGCTCCCTGAAGTTCTCCCTGTTCATTTGATGGCACATTTTTGGTAATGACAGATTGCAGTGCAGGACCACATATTCCACCTAGGCAATAGGGGATAAGAAAGACAAACATCATCCAACCCTGATTGGCAAATGCAAATAATAATAGTCCTATTGCATAAAAAATCAGTCCATAATAAATGCTTTTTTGCTCACCGAGTTTTGGTGTGGTCCAACGTATCAAGACACCTTGTACAAGGCCAATCAATAGGCCGATGACCCCAAGTGAGATACCAACCATTCTTTCGGTCCAATCAAATTTGTACATGGTAAAGAAATTCCAGTTACTCTGTACGGCATGGCCCGCAATATAGATCAGGATCAATGCTACGATCAAGCCAGAAATTTCGGGGTGTTTTCCCAGAAAGCGAAAGGATCCAATGGGGTTAGCGCGTTTCCAGTCGAAAGCCCGTCGCTTATCTTTGTCCAAGCTTTCGGGCAGAATAAAATACCCATACAGAAAATTCAATAGACATAAGCCTGCCGCAGCGTAAAAAGGGACCCGTGCACCATAATGTCCAAGCAATCCCCCAATTACGGGGCCAATAATAAAGCCCAATCCGAAGGCAGCACCAATTAATCCGAAGTTTTTGGCCCTATCCTCATCGGTAGAAATATCCGCGATATAAGCACTGGCAGTTGTGAAACTTGCTCCGGTCAATCCAGCAATAACCCGTCCTAAGAATAGCCAACCTATCGAAGGGGCGAGGGCGAGAAAAATGTAGTCTACTGCAAAACCGAACAAAGAAATCAAAATAATTGGTCTTCGTCCATATTTGTCACTCAGATTGCCTACTACAGGTGAGAATATAAACTGTGTGAAAGCATAAGCGAAACCCAGCCAGCCACCGTACTTTGCAGCTTCACTGATGTCGCTGTGGATCAGTTCTTCAATCAACTTGGGAACCACTGGAATGATAATACCCCATCCTGTGATATCAATAAGTAAAGTGATAAATATAAAGCCTATGGCTGCCTTTTTCTTGGAGTTGTCAATCATGGCCTAAAAATAGAAAATTCCTGAAAAAATTCACCTAAATTTAAAAGGTTAATCTGTGGTAAACTATTGGACTAATTGAGAAAGTTGGTCGATAATGTCATTATGCATGTTGTAAGGTTCAAATCTACTGGAAAAAATAAGTTGTCTTCCACCGGTTTGCCGCGCTTAAATAGTGCGGCAAATAGCATGATGTCGTACGGGGAAGTTACAGGAATTGGCGATAAAGCAAAGTTGATTTGCTTCGTGATGTAGTGATGCCGCCAATGCTATTTTATCCGGATCTGAAATAACGACTTCTGGAAACAGATCAACCTGCACAAATCTGCCACTTGCATCAGGGCTGGTTTCTAATACCGCCTCCGCATTGTCCGTGTACGAAATCACTTCAATGTTATTTTTGGAACATACATATAGATAAGACATCATATGGCAGGAAACAAGGCTACTAAGTAAGAGATCTTCGGGGTTATATAATCTTGGGTCACCCTTGAAAGCCTTTGCCGCTGAGACCTGTAAATCTGCCTTTCCCTGGATGGAAATCCGATGGCTCTTGTTATATACCTTTGGTAGGGATGTAGACTTTTCCTGGTAAAACCATGTCAAACCAGCCTTAAAGTAATGTTTGAAACTCATTCTATGAAATAGCGCTTTTATTAATTTCTACTTATGATACCAACATTATATTCGAACAAACGAAATATAATCCGTGTTGATCGGATCAATTCCATTTCTTCTCATTTCTGAGGCTATTTGCGCTCTGTGATAAGTACCATGATTAAATACATGTAAGAGGATGTCTCCAAATGAATTTTGGAACTGTTCATTCTTCGTATTGGTATAGGATATGATTGCTGGGAGCTCAGCCGCATCAGCGTAGACCTTTTCCTTAAATCCCGAAGAAGCCAGTTGATGGTATTGTTCACATGTTAATAGACTATGTTCATCCCAAACACCTACGGGAGGTTTTTCGCCATTCAGTCGATATAACCATATCAGCTGTGCATTCATTATATGACTGAATAATCGTAAACACACGGAAGGCATTTTTTCGGCTTCCAGTTTCATTTTGTCGATGAGCAAGTTATTCGCCCAATCGTTATATAACCATAATTGTACTAGTGGAGTTGACATCTCGAATGACTTAGTTGTGATATTAAATATACGTAAGTTAAGTATGTAAAGGTAGGTTGAAGCATTAATTTTTTTGCTGTCCGGTAGTGCTTCATTGGCTAATTCCGTGGGTTGTTTAAGGGACGAATGATAAGCTGAAATGATTATCTTTGCGGATAATTGAAAGACACTGAATGGATAGAAAAAAGGTTTATAGGGTCATTGGTTACAATGTATTGTATATTGTAACCAATCTTTTGTTGTATTATCCGTTCGATATGAAATCGACAGGATTAAGCTTTTGTGCAATTGGCTTAACCCTGATCAATTTATATTATTTTCTGGAATGGAAGAAAGATACCAAAAAAGGGGAGTTTGTACAAAAGTACAAAGCTGTTCATCAGCGCTCCTTGAGTAAAGCCACAATAAATTACAAAGAGACATATACTGTAAGTTCAAGTATATTAGCGACGATGATTTTTGGATCAATTATTTGCTTTTCAGGAATTGGTATGATTTACGAGAAATCAATCTTCGGTGTTTTCGTCTTATTTATTGGTGGAAAATTTCTACTGATTCCATTTACAGAGAAAACAACCATTAAGTTGGCTCCTAACGGGATATACATGAGTGATTATCAGTTTGTCTTTATCAATGATATTCAGGAAATTAATTTTAAACGCCACCTTGGAAAGAGTAAATGCGAAATGTTTTTGAAGATAAAAGATCCGACATTGTATGGTTTGAAAGATTCGCATATAGCTGTTCCAATTGGGGGTGATATGAAACAGGTTGAGCAATTGATTGCTGTCGTGAAAAAGCTATTTTCCAATACACGCATATCTCAGGATATTTAAATATTCGTTTGATCGAAATAAATTTATTATTTTTAGTAATTGTTTGATTAATAGATTTAAGGGAAGCTTTATGAGAACTTCTTTACGGTGTTTATCGATGTTTTTGCTATTTCCTATTTTGACCTTTGCTCAGACACATTACTTCATTACAGGCAAGGTAGATCAGCTGAAAGATGGCAGTAAGCTTTTTCTGGTTTATAATAGCGATGGTGTTTCGTTTGTAGATTCCACAGAAACCAAAGGGGGACACTTTAGCTTTAGGGGGCAGCTCGCGTATCCGGTTTATTCTGCGCTTTATCTCCATAAAAATCCCTACGTGAACAAGCTACAGCCCGGTGAAAAACTGGATTACTTACGCTTTTATTTGGAAGCTGCTCAGATCGAGATGAATGCGAAGGATTCACTAAAAAATATTGTTTTGAATGGCTCCAAACTCAATACGGAAAATGCGGAGCTCCTAGAGATGAAAAAAACGGTTGACAATAAATTCGACGCATTAAATAAAGAATTTGCCAAACTTCCACCAGAACAACAGAAAGATTCTGTCATATTTGCCCAGTTTCTCGCACGGGAAAAGAATCTTATGGATGAAAACTACAGTGCCTATCTGGATTTTGCTAAGAACCATCCCGATTCATACCTCAGTGTAATTGGTTTAAGTTTTGTTGCAGGGCAGGAGAAATTTTATGCATCGGCCAAGTCAGCGTTTGATGGTCTTGCGATTAGGTTAAAAGAAAGTCCGTTGGGTAAGGTAATTCCGTTGCAGTTGGAAGCCCAGTCCAAAACCAAAGTCGGGCAACAGGCGCCAGACCTAACGCTCAAAAACCCGGCGGGGAAAACCATCAAAATTTCGGATTTTTCGGGAAAGTATTTACTCATAGATTTTTGGGCGAGCTGGTGTGGCCCTTGTCGTGCGGAAAATCCCAACCTGGTAAAAGCTTATCAAAAATATCATGATAAAGGATTTGAGATACTGGGAATCTCTCTGGACGATGCGGCGCGGAAAGATGCCTGGATTGAGGCAATAAAAGGAGATAGCCTATTATGGGCTCAGGTTTCGGATCTAGGGGGCTGGGACAGTTATGCAGCAAAAATTTATGGAATTAATGCTATTCCTGCCAGTTTTCTGCTTGATCCAGATGGTAAAATAATCGCCCGTAATCTAAGGGCTGAGGAATTACAAAATATGCTGAAGAGGGTCTTCGCAGACCTACCGACTCATTAAGATCGCTATCTTCCTCTCCAAAATATCCCTGTGAGTTGGGCTTTTACAAAACATGACATTTTGTTCCAAAAATAAGTATGAAAAATTGCCTACAATTGCAAGCGATTTTCTATCTTGCGCCTTTAATTAGAGATCACATGGCTATAAGATATTCGGGCTGTAAGCAGGTTTAACTGATTGCTGGATGCTTTAAAAATTTATTTTTTCACTTGTATCTTATTTTGATACAAGTGATAGAATTAACGCGTCAGGTCATCGGTGGAAGAGCGGCCGACTATTTTTGTTTTTGATATTATTCGACTTATTTGATGGATGTTTTTTTTGAATTTCTAAATAACCTCACAAATCCAGACTGGATTGTTTCCCATGGAGGTTTGTATCTTCTGTTGTTTATTATTTTTGCTGAGACAGGTATACTCATTGGCTTTTTCCTTCCTGGAGATCCTATTCTTTTTATTGCAGGAATGATTGTTTCCAATATGAGCATTTCGCCTTCAGAACAGGTACCTACCTTACTATATTGGATCGTGCTTGTATCGTTGGCTGCAATTCTGGGTAACTTTGTTGGATATTGGTGTGGGAAGGTCTTTGGGAAAAGAATCATGAGCATGGAGGACAGCTGGTTTTTCAAAAAGAGCTATATCTTTAAAGCACAGGAGTTTTACGAAAAAAGGGGTGGAGGTGCTATTGTGCTTGCAAGGTTTCTTCCTATTGTTCGGACTTTTGCACCAATTGTCGCTGGTATTGTTGGGATGGAGTTCAGAAAATTTGTGTTGTACAATGTGATTGGTGCGGTTGTCTGGTCAGGGAGCTTGGTTACCCTTGGTTATTTGTTAGGTGAGAATGTATGGGTGAAGGAGAATCTGGAGCTTGTTATTATCGTTATCGTTTTGATAGCAACGGCACCAGTCATTATAAAAGCATTTACTTCGAAAGACAAAGCAAAGATTGCCCAATAAGATATTGATCATCTTCTTAAACCAATAGGAAGACTATATGATGCGACAACAATTAAGATAATCGTCCACTTTGTCGGGGTGAACCGCTATTTGTTTGATTTCATCGCCTTCACTTTCTTTATGGTCGCATCATTTATAAAATTAAGATACTCTTTAGTTTCCATTCCATAGCCTGCTAGTTTGCCTTCGTGATTACTATGGATTCCAAACCCATAGGTTTTTGTAAGTGGAGATGCACGTAGGCAAGCTTGCCCTTTTGAAAAGAATATATTCTTCGCCTCTTGATAGTCTGCTTCATTAAGTGCATTGCGATCTGCATAAATCTGAAAAAGAAGTTCATCGGAAGTGTATCTATATGGAAACTCTGTGATCAGCTCATATTGCATTTCCGCTATTGTCTTTCTATTTCTTATAGGAGGTACTGTTCCTTTGGATACTTGTGTATCTTCAGCTACTTCAATAAATGTGTCTATGTAGTTGGTAGAATGAAATTTCATGTGTTATTTTTTAGGTGTACTGTCATAATAATTCAAGAAATAATATGGGAGCAAAATAGGTATTCCTATGGAGTAGTCAAAAGTTTTTAAGGAAATTATTATCTGTATTATTACTAATTTCATCTGTGTTTTAAACATTTTTTTTTACGAAAAAGAAATGTTTTGCAGTATTTTTCTTAGATTTACAGAATTATTACGCAGCACCCTACAGTATACCTATCATAAATGGCTACAAATCAACAGATTAGTGGCCATTTTTCTTTCAATACACTATACGGCATTAATGATTAATCCATTTGCTAATTCATATGAAAATATAGCATAAAGTAACAATTGGTTATTTTAGCCTTTTTCACTATTCAAATTTATAACAATAATTTATAATATTCCTTGTTTTGAGAAAATTTATTGTTCGAATATAGGCTGGCTATGTTATTTTCTTATAGGAATGAAAAAATATAGTAACTATAGTTACAAAGTTCAAACATGTATATTCGTTTTGTATAAAACTTGTCTCACAAGGACTGTGTAAGTATTTTTATATTTTTTTTAATTTTGACATACAAGGGAAATTTTATTTTTCTATATTTGTATATCGTTAGAACATTTTCTACTTATTCAGCTTGAATGCGTGATCTGAGTAAGCTTTTATAGGGGAGTATTTCTATATAAAAATGTAAATATGATATGTATACTGTAGGTAGGTGTATAATTTAACAGTGGTAGCTGTAGGGGCTACCACTGTTGTTTAAAATAGCTTTTCTTAAAGTAATGCTATGATCTAAGTTTTATTTCTTTATTGAGAACTTCAGCCCGCCCTAGGCTGTTTGTGTTAAAATTCGACTTTCATAGACCGGCGTGTTCCGGTATGTCCTAAATATATCATCAAAAATTTCCAGCAAATGGCTCTCTGAGCAGATGGGTGATCTGTTTTTTACTTTATATTTATGGTATTATTATGAATACCTAAAAAAATATCTATGGAAATTAACGAACACATTGATTTTGCAACAGCAAGTTTCAAAGAATTTGAGAATATTGCTGGTTTTGATATGATGGATACTGCAAAGTATTTCAATTCCTATATCAATTATATGAAAGAAAATCAGCATCTTAACTTTAGATTTATAACACAAGGCTGTGGGCCGACCGCTATAGTAAGTTCACCATTTTTAGAGAAACCAACAGAGTGCATAAGTCTTGTGTCAAACGATTACCTTAATTTTTCCCAACATCCGAAAGTGAAAGCTGCGGCAATAGCTGGGATAGAAAAATATGGCACAGGGGCTGGAGCATCGCCGTTAATAGGAGGTCATCATGAATACCATGTCGCATTGGAAGAGAAGATTTGTGAATTTTTCAATCGTCCGGACGGTTCGAGTATCGTTTTTACAACTGGATATACCGCAAATAGTTCTACTTTATTGAGCTTGTTGAAACAGGAGGACTGTGCTATTGTTGATATGGAAGTACATGCAAGTGTTTATGAGGGCTTATTGAATACAAATGTCAAGCGATTTCCACATAATAGTATGATTCATCTTGAACGTGCGTTGGCTGACGCGGAGAATAAGTTCAGAACTAAGTTGGTGATCGTCGACGGTGTATATTCCCAAAATGGTGATTTAGCCACGATGGATGAAATTTATATATTGACCAGGAAGTATGGTGCCTATTTAATGGTGGATGATGCGCATGGAATAGGTGTAATGGGGGATAAAGGTAGGGGAACCATTGAAGCCTATAATCTTTTGGATAAAGTAGACATTATTGCTGGTACTTTGAGTAAAGCGTTTGGTCATATAGGGGGGTTTATAGTTTCAACGCCAGAAATCATTAATTACCTTCGTTATCAATCCAGGCAGCAGGTATTTTCCTCTACATCGACCCCCGCAAGTTTCGGTTTATTGAAAGCCATTGATTTAATAGACGAAGAGCCTTATTGGCGAACAAGACTCAGTGACAATGTGGCTTATTTTAAAGAAGGACTGTTGTCTCTTGGTGTTGATATTGGTAGGTCGGCATCTCCAATTATTCCAATAAAGATCGGTGATCCAATTAGAACAGCTCAGGTGTCGCGCATGTTATTACAAAACGGTGTTTATGCAAATTGTATTGTCTATCCTGGTGTGGCAAAGAAAGATGCCCGTATCCGCACAAGTCTGATGGCTACTCATACAAAGGAACATTTGGACAAGGTATTAAATACACTGGAAGATATCAGTAAGGTTGTAAGCCTAAAAAAATCAAGATAAATTAATCTTATAATCTTTAATTATTTATTATATTGATAGGAATGCTTAATTTTAGGGATTCAGATCAATACCATATCAATAACATATGCGTAAAACTTATAAAGGAGAAAAGAATGATAAAGAACGTACCATGAACAAACTTATTTTGTCTGTTGGTCAGGTTCTTAGAGATAAGGGGTATACGGGCTTAACAATTGCTAATATTTCTAAAATTGCAGGTGTTGACAGGAAGCTCATTTCACTTTACTTCGGCTCCGTTGACAATTTGGTTGAAACATACATCAGAAGTAAAGACTATTGGGTGGCTGCTACGCTGGGTGCTGTTGAATATTTTGGTACTGCCCCAACCGAGGGCTCAAAGGGCTTTCTCGAATCATTGTTAATAAACCAAATGGATAGCTTTCTAGAGAATACCGAAATGCAAAAAGCTGTTCTTTGGCAGATCAGTGAAAAATCTGAGATTATGTCCCAGATTACAAGAGAACGGGAAAAGATGAGTGCTTTGTTTTTCGCTTTTGCCGATAAGGAAATGGAAGGTAAAAATGTCGATTTGCGGGCTATTAGTAGTATTCTGACTGCTGGGATCTATTATCTGGTATTACATTCTATAAATACAGAAAGTACTTTTTGTGAGATTGAGCTTAACGCTGATGGTTTAGACCGAATTCGCAATGCGGTTAAAACAATTCTCTCTTGGGCTTATGGAGAGAACGAAAAAAATCCGACCGAAGCTTGATAAGGGGACAGTATTGCGCTATGCCACTCTGTCAATTATGACAAAGAAATTCAACTGATTATGACAGACATTGTCATACAGATATCAATATTCTATTTAAAGAATCGTTCATTTCGTCATCAGCATTTTTTGGCATATCATTCGCCTGTTTAGATTTAAACGATTTGAAACATGGCGAAGAGGTTATTGCTCATACTAATGCTGTTTGTAATTGGTGATGCTTATTTCTTTCAGGCATTCACTACCGTTATTCATACTCCATTTTTACACAAAATTTATTGGTATCTAGATGTATTGCTGCTTATCGGGGTGTTTACCCTGATTTTTCTTCGGCAACAGGGCAAAGATATTCAGCGACTGGCAGGAGATCTGGTTACTTCTTTTTTGATCGTATTTATTCCAAAATTGCCAGCCTTTCCAATCCTATTGGCGGAGGACTTGGTACGACTATTACAGGGATTTCCTCCAAGAAGTACTTATCTAAGCGAATTTGTGATTGTACTGGCTTTACTGTTTGTTTTAATTATTATTTATGGCCTCACAAGAGGGCGACATTTATATCGGGTAAGGGAGGAAGTTTTAAGTTTTCCGGATCTGCCAGATGCATTTGATGGATTTAAAATCACACAGATTTCGGATATTCATTCTGGAAGCTTATCGGATGTTAATGGAGTCCGAAAAGGCATCGCACTAGCGAATGCTCAGGATAGTGATCTTCTCCTGTTTACAGGGGACCTCGTCAATAATAGAGCCGCTGAAATGGAATCCTGGATTTCAGATTTCACTTCGCTAAAAGCTCCGTTTGGTAAATATTCTGTACTCGGAAATCATGATTATGGAGATTATACACAATGGGATAGTGCTGAATTGAAAGCATCTAATTTTATTAGGTTGAAAGAAATTCATGGAGAGATGGGATTTCAGCTGTTGATGAATGAATCTATTGCAATTCGAAAAGGGAATGCTAGCATTGCATTGATCGGTGTTGAAAACTGGGGAAAGGGAGGTTTTCATCAATATGGAGACTTAAGTAAAGCAACATCCGGTCTGTCTGCGGACTCTTTTAACATATTGATGTCACATGATCCTTCTCATTGGGATCATGTGACTTTAGATCACGAAAAGCATGTGCATCTGACATTGGCCGGGCATACACATGGGATGCAATTTGGTATAGAGTTGTTCGGATTTAAATGGAGCCCGATACAATATTTCTATGAACAATGGGCTGGATTATATCAAAAACAAGGCAAATACTTGTATGTCAACCGTGGCTTTGGCTATCATGGACTCAAGGGTAGGATAGGTGTATGGCCAGAGATTACGGTTATCACGCTAAAAAAATCTATTTCATAGTGTTTGGGTGGTGTCAGGATGATACCGTTTGGATGTCAGGCTTATTTTGCTTATCTATTTTTAAGTATATGAATGGATCAGATTGGGTAATGTTTTTTTGTTTCGAAGATTAATTTTATTATATTTAGGTAGCGTAGCTTAGCCTAAAAAAGGCGGTAAGCAGGGCTATTAGTAATAACCAATTGCATCAAATTAAACAAAAGAAGAATATCCGGTACTTGACATACGATAGGGGTAAATATGAACAAGCGGATTGTCATATAGATCCAGGGATGGATGCGTTCGATTTAATTAGATTTACAAACCAATTATTTAATTTGAGGTATGGCACACAAAGCAGTTTCCCTTATTTTGGGAGGGGGTAGAGGGTCTCGACTTTATCCATTGACACAACAGCGTTCTAAGCCAGCTGTTCCTATTGCTGGGAAATATCGATTGGTCGATATTCCTATTTCGAATTGTTTAAATTCTGGATATAATAAGATATTCGTTTTAACACAGTTCAATTCAGCTTCTTTGAATACACACATCAAAAATGCGTATAATTTCAGCATTTTTAGTAAAGGTTTCGTTGATATTCTGGCTGCTGAACAAACGAACGAGGGAGATCGGTGGTTTCAGGGCACCGCTGATGCCGTGAGACGTACACACAAACACCTATTAAATGTTGACTACGATTACGTATTGGTCTTGTCAGGAGACCAACTCTATCAAATGGATTATTCCGCTTTGGTCGACTTTCATGTGCAGAATGGCGGACATATCACAATTGCGACCATTCCTGTCAATGTAAGTGATGCAACCGGGTTTGGTATTCTCAAAGCGAATGAAGCAAATGTAATTACAGCTTTCACCGAAAAACCCAATAAAGAAGAGGTGTTGAATTGGTCTTCAGAAGTGTCCAGTGAGATGGCGAAATGCGGACGGAATTATCTGGCATCGATGGGGATTTATATTTTTTCAAAAGGTGTTTTGCTCAATTTACTGCTTGCCAATCCAGGTATGGACTTTGGGAAGGAAATATTACCGGATGCGATCAACAAGTACAAAGTACTGAGCTACCAGTTCGATGGCTATTGGACAGATATTGGAACGATAAAATCATTTTTCGATGCCAATATTGGATTGACTGCAGATGTTCCTGATTTTAATTTGTTTGATGAAACTGTATTTACGCGAGCGCGTATGTTACCTCCGTCTAAGGTGTCGGGAACAACACTTAATAACACAGTTATTGCTGATGGCTGTATCCTCAATGCAGATAAGCTCGAACGCTCTGTGATTGGCATACGATCCCGTATTGGTGAGGGTACAGTAATTAAATCGACTTATATGATGGGCTCAGATCATTATGAACAACTTGAGGAAGTCATCGAATTGGGGAATACCCAAAAACCTCCACCTGTTGGTGTTGGAGAGCGTTGTTATATCGAAAATGCTATTTTAGATAAGAACTGTAGGATTGGCAACGACGTCAGAATAAAAGGAGGACCACATCTGGAAGATGGGGATTTTCAGACGCATGCAATCTGTGACGGCATCGTTGTTGTAAAGAAAAATGCAGTTATCTCGAATGGAGTAAGCATAGGTCGAATGGAGTAAGCATAGGCTGTTAGCTATTTTCAGACATAAAGCAGTAAAGGACTAGGGGTTCTGGATGCACCTGGTCTTTTATTGAATTGTTTGCCTGATCCGAATTTGCACCAACATTTACACAATTCTAGCGCAAGTTGTCATCAATACGACCACACATAGTATCAATAAAACGATGACAGTTGTAGTATAGGGTGTTCTTCTCATGATTTTTTTATTTATTACTTATAAATTTAATTTGGCAAAAGTCATGCCCATTATAATAACCTCAATCCTGGTCGTTGAAACTGTAGTTTGAAATCTACAACCGATTGGTTTTATTGATATTGTGCAAAATATCTAAATTCTATTTAGGATAGTCGGGAGCTTTCAAAAAACACGCATTTTACTCCCTTTTATTTCTTAATAATCAATGTAATTGTAAAATCCACTCTAAGATCACTGCGGAAAATGCTGTTATCGAAGTTGCTCGTGACGATAATCATAAAATTTCAGTTATCCGATAGCATAAGATGGTACGAATTAAAAAAAGAATTCTCTCGGACAAGATTTAAGATTCATAAGTTATTTATAATAATTGGATTGTGTAAAATGCGGATCAAATAATTGCCAAAGATTTTGGTCTAGATGGGGATTGGTGCGTTTTTTGTGTAGCCTGACATTTAAAATATTTATATCAATATGAAATCTTTTTATTTAGGGGTGGCAACGTTAGGTGTCGGATTAGCGCTTATGATGTGTTACAATATTGTTTCTGGCCATCAACAAGCTGTTCATTCTTTTGAAAACGTGCAGATTAATTCGGATTCGACAAAAGTGGAGAATTTGGTGAAAGAATTAAAGAAACTTAAACCTATCCGTACGACTGATTTTGAAGCAAAGTTTAAAAAAGAGATCAATGGATTTAAACTGACGGAAGTTCAGGCATTTGAAGACCTGGAAACTGGCTCCTTTGCCTCGGCCAACTATGCAAAGGATGGGGGGAATATTTATCTCATGATAACAGATGGTGCGGGACCTGGATCAGAGCAGGTGAAAGCTAATCTATTGAATTATTTAGAACTGAAAGAAATTTATACACCGGAAGACAAGTCAGCAGTTAAAAATTATAAGGGATGGTTAGTCTCATTTGACTGGAGTATGTTCGAAAATGATGGCTTGACGAGTATACAATACTTAGAGGGCAATCGTTATGCTGTTGTCGCTTCAGCAAACCAGGTTCCGATAGAAGAATTGGAAAACTTTTTGAACATTTTTAGCTTATAAATTTAAAATAAGCCACGCTTTAGCTTATTCTGTGTTCTAAAGATTAGGCTAAAGCTTTTAAGGCGCATTTTCGGGAATCAGTCATACGCGGGGTGGGGTGGTTTTTTATGAATCTGGTATCGATTAATATTAAGAAATTTTATCCGTTTTTTATTTTATTATTTCTTATTTTCGGCACGATATTAATCATCGGAATAGTTGACGGAAATTTGATGTTTTTCTTGCTTTTTCGTTGGCGAACATAGTTATTTCACTTTATAAAACAACAATGTTTAAGCTAAAAAATAACCTAAAGATAACTCAATTCGTGTTATTGATGAGTGTTCTTAATTTTATATTTTTCCATCTCCCTTTTTTTTCCTTTGTTTTTAATAATATCGATTATAAAAGTCTGAATGGCATTGTTCTGATCCTAAGCTTAGTGATCCTAATGCTGGTTTTGAATGCTTTTGTACTCTATTTAATATTTTTTCTGTCACGTCTAGTTGGCAAAGTCTTGCTGATCTTCTTTTTCATTGGCAGTTCTATCGCGGTTTACTTTATCAATACCTATAGTGTCATCATAGATGAAACGATGGTGGGGAATATCCTCAATACCAATTACGGGGAGTCGAGTAGTTTTTTCTCAATTAAACTGATTTTATATGTCGTTTTATTGGGTATCCTGCCCAGTATCTATATTGCGAAAGTGAAAATAGAGAATGTGAAATTAAAGCGTTTTCTTATTACTTCTGCGCTCAGCCTATTGTTTATTATCATTCTGATTTTTGCGAACGCGAGTAATTGGTTATGGATCGATAAAAATTCAAAGATATTGGGAGGGTTAGCGATGCCTTGGTCTTATACGGTAAACTTCAGTCGTTTTTATATTCATCAGCAGCAGGAAAATAAAAAGGAAATCTTGCTTCCAGATGCCAAAATAATGGATAACAAAAAGTCTGTTGTTGTTTTGGTAATAGGTGAATCTGCTAGAAGTCAGAATTTTTCGTTGTACGGTTATAAGAAAAATACAAATCCCTTACTATCCAAGATCCCGAATTTACATCATTTTGAAGCGACCTCCTGTTCCACTTATACAACCGCTGGTGTGAAATGTATTTTGGAACATAAAAATAGCGGAGATTTATATGAGATATTACCAAATTATCTATTCAGGAATGATGTAGATGTTGTCTGGAGAACTTCCAACTGGGGAGAACCTCCGGTTCACATCAAGGATTACAAAAAAGCAGAACAATTAACATCGAATTGTCAAGGCGAGGACTGTAGCTATGATGAGGTTCTTCTGGCAGGATTAAAGGAGCAGATATTAGCGAGTAAAAAGGATAAGATATTTATTGTGTTACACACAAGTACAAGTCATGGTCCGACTTATAGCAAAAAATATCCTGCTCAATTTGAAATGTTTAAGCCAGTTTGTAATAGTGTAGAGTTGGGTAAATGTTCTAAAGAGGAACTCGTCAACGCTTATGACAATACCATTGTGTATACCGATTATATTTTAAACCGCTTGATAGAAGATTTAAAAGAGTTGAAGGAATACCAAAGTGCTATGCTTTTTGTATCTGATCATGGTGAATCTTTAGGTGAAAACAATTTATATATGCATGGATTACCAATGAGTATCGCACCTAAGGAGCAATATGATATTCCTTTTATCGTTTGGGTTTCTGATCCAGCAAAAGAGCTAAAACCCAATGAAATATTGACCCAGAACCATGTATTTCACAGTGTTCTGAACTTCTTAAATATACAGAGCCCTGTTTATGACGAAAGTATGGACATCTTTAAATAGTATACAGACCAATGGAGGGAGTCGTTTACAACAAGATGAGTATACGATTGTTTATTGGTGAGCAGGTTTGTAATATAGAATTGTAGCACCGCCAGCAAAGGTTTTTGTCTTTAGGTATGTCAGCTGTATTTTTCTGTTTATGTTATTGAACAAAGGCAAACCATTTCCAGCGATAACGGGATGAATACAAATTTGATACTCGTCTATAAGGTCGCTTTTTGTTAATGCGACAATTAGACTAGGACTACCTATCAAAATATCTTTGCCCGGTAACTGTTTAAGTGCCAGAAGTTCGTCAACGATAGTTCGGTTTGCCAGTCTTGCACTATCCCAATCCAGATTTTTTAGGGTTCTTGAAAAGACGACTTTTGGTATCGCATTCATGACATGTGCAAATTCGTCTGAGGATTTATTACCACTGGAGGTTTTCAGGAAGGCCCGCCAATATTCCATGAGCTGGTAGGTTATTCTACCATATAATATTGTACCAGACTCACGTAATAAGTCTGTATAATGTTGATGAATTTCATCATCTGGAAGCATTAAGGTATGATCACAAAAGCCGTCTAGGCTCATATTAATCGCTGCAATTACTTTTCTCATAGCGCGCATAATATCTCAATGCATTGAATTTACGAAAAAGTAAGGAACTGTTGACTTTTGAGAGAAAATAATAGGAGCTAATAAACTCATTACTGAAGATTGAGACAGACAGGCTCTTTATGAGAAATTGAGAGCCCTATTCGTCTATAATAGTTAAGTTACTGATTACTTCGAAATTTGACACATGGTAATCATCTCCAAAAAATAATCCATTAATATAATGTTGGATTGGGTAAAAAAGGTCTATTGGAATGCCTGTATAGAAGGTTTTGAAATCGTTTGGAATAGAGTAAGCATGATTATACCTTCCCTTGCCAAGACTGATACCGCCTATTTTTTTTAGGTAGCCAGTTATTTTGTGTTTAGTGGAATTGGAAAACTCTTCACTTGTCTCCAGGAAATAATCCTGAATATAAAAATTTCTTATATTTTTCAATTTGATCGGGGAGCTTTTATCCAGCTTTATTCTCCGGGAATAGGATATATCAGTTAAAATGCACGTCGCTTTCTGCACTGTTGAGACATCAATAAAATAATCTCCATCGACCAATAGATGCTTACTATCTTTATAGATGCCTAGAATCATCTCGTTGATTTCTCTATCGGAATAATCCATTATATTTGAAGATCTCCCAAACTTTTCGAATTGCAGTCCGCTATCTTTGACATTTTTCCTGATTTTGTTTAGCTCATATTGCTGAAAAGTTCTTATTTTTTCCATATCCGTTGCGCATTATATTTAGCACTTTAAAGATAATTTTAAAACTTTGCTTTCAATATCTTTACAGGCATCTAATTGCAATTTGAATCAAATCTAATTTAACAGTACGCTAACGCTTAGCTAACAAATCATCCAATATTGGCGTGATTCTGCTATTAAAAATCAAATTTTCTAGAGGTCATACGACCCTGACCTTTCAGGTCTATTCGGTGGAGGTATAGTTCCAAAACCCCATAGGCATTTTCATTGCTGGTTTCGATCATCCCTTCAAGTGTAATCATGGGAATCCCTTTATAGTTGCCGAAGTTACCGGGATGATGATGTCCTGAGATAACTGCTTTCACACGAGGGTATTTTTCAATTACGGCCAGTATATCCCTGTTGTTGAGTGTTTCAAGTCCGTTTTCTGGAAATAAGGGATGATGGGTAAAGATGATTACATTCTTAGCATCTTTTTCTGCTTTTTTTAGCTGTTTTTCCATCCATGCAAGTTGTTGTGTGCTGATGCCACCATTCCATGGTTGTGTATTTTGCCGTTGCTCGAGTTTCAGCTGATTATTTAATGCTTGCCAAGCAGAGTGCTCCGCTGACGTTGCGGATGTTGCGTATTCGCTAAGTTCATTGGTGTTGAGGAGAATAAATAACCAATGCCCTTTTTCTACGGTATAGTAGGGGGCGGGCATGCGATAAGCCTTGTAGAGTGTGGCGCCGTCTTTCACATCAACATAATCATGGTTGCCAAGTAAATTGTAAACTGGTGCCTTGAGTTTGTCCAGATGCCGTAAAGCCGGAGTCAAATCTTTTGTCCCTACATCGACTAAATCTCCTACAATAACCGTAAAATCCACACCAGTTGCATTTATTGCTGTCGTTGCTGAATCTAATTTCGAAAGGGAATTGCGGTAAAATCGACTCCCTTTGGTGTCCTGATCAGCGTATTGCGGGTCTGCAATTAAACCTATTTTCAATGGAGCATTCTTTTGTTGGCCCATGCTCTTACCATGTAAGAGGACACATAAAATGGAGAAGACTAAAATTTTAATTTTCATTCTGGATTATTTTAGATTTTGAATGCCATCGGGCATCTATTGGTTATATTCCTATTAAGTTGTTAAACTTTTCGAAATAGATGCCATTAGGCTTCTGTATCGAAAAAGAGCCGACCAGACTACTGATTTTAAATTTGGTTCCAATTGCTTAATCGTTGGTTCTTACAAACATACGTGATTTTTTGACTTTTAAAAGCGGAAATTAATAGCAATCGCTTACATACTTGCATAAAATTCAGAAAACCATAGTGCTACACTAGATAGCCATTATTTAGATGATGGTATTTGCCCGTCATAATTTCGCATAATATAATAGAAATACGTAATCATTTTTATATAGTTTTCGATACTGATATATTCATTGGTACTGTGCATGCTTTGCTGTTCGGAATGATTGATTTTGATTGGCATAAATCGGTAAATATTCCTACTGAGCTCTTGGTATTTGACGGCATCTGTACCGCCGACGGTCAGGTATGGTGTAACAATAAGATCTGGGTATAACTTTCGGATGGAGGCTTCCATCATCTGATAGGCTTTTGTATCACTGGGGGATACGTTGGAGGCCTCCCGGGCATTATCAACCTGTTCTATTTCGACATTAAATCCCGCTGTCGCTTTCTTAACGTGTGCTTGAACTTCCTGAATTGTATTTTCGGGCAATAGCCTAAAATTGACAACAAATTCGACTTCTGATGACAGTACATTGGGGGCATCGCTGCCTTTCATCATCGTCAGCGCTGTGGTGGTGCGTACCAAGGCGTTGGTCGAATGATTTTTGGTTAACTGGGCAAGTAGCATAGATTCCATCAACCATCTATTTGCTATCGCAAAGCGCGAAACAAATGGCATTGAACCACCGATCTGTTGGAAAAAACGCTGAATAAGTGGACTGATCATTGGTTTCATCTGCTGTTCTTCGAGCCGTTGCATGATCACCGCGGCTTTGCCAACGGCCGTTTCAGACGGTGGCATTGAAGAATGTCCACCTAAACCTTTAACTTTAACCTTTAAAGACAGGAACCCCTTTTCGGCACAGCCAATTAGCGCGACATCTGAATTAACTCCTTTAACAGATCCTTTCTCGATAATGAGTCCACCCTCATCGTAGACAGCTTCGAATCGAAGTCCCTTACGCTGGAAATCTGCAGCAATTTTGCTTGCCCCAAGTTCGCCCCCAACTTCCTCATCAAAACCAAACGCAAGGTAGATATCACGTTGAGGCCTTTCCTTATCCAGCAGTATTTGCTGCATGGCTTCAAGTAATGAAAAGAGCATCCCTTTCATATCCAATGTTCCGCGCCCATAAATCCGACCATCTGCTACTGCACCAGAAAAAGGGGCATAATCCCAATCTTCTGCTATCGTGGAAACTGGGGGGAGTGGTTTGTCTGAAGGACGGAAAACATGTTCGGATTTGTTTTTAATTTCAGCTGACCCCGGAGGAACAACATCATAATGGGACAAAAATAGGAGTGGTAATAAATTGCTATTGCTACCCTTAAGTTTAAAAACTAAACCATAGGAATGGACTGTATAGATCTCCAATTGTTGGTGAATAAGCGGATAACTTGCTGCGATATACTGCTTAAAAGTATCAAAAGGGGCGTATACAAATAAATTGGGGTCACCATTGGAAACGGATGGTATTTTAATTCCCCCAGCTAATCGGGATAAGATGCTATCATTGCTTATGGGCTGGAATGCTTGTGCATCGGATTTTTTTGTCTTGGTGAAAGGGAAGAGCAATGTGTTGATCACTAAACCAATAAAAATCACAATCAGCAATAACAATAGAACCAAAAGTAGCTTCTTCATAATAGCGTTGTTTGCGGTGGAACGTTTATATCAATACCATCTCAAATAGAGACCTACGGATAAAAACATCATACTGCCCACTTTGTTTTAGCTTGAGACTTGGAGCCCGAATCAACCAGCGCAAATGTTAATTGAGAATTATCAAATCAAGTCAAATTCCATTTCCGATGTTTCCCTGCCATTGACAATAATGGAAATCTTATGTTTACCAATATAGAATTTTCTGGTGGTTATTACTTTAAATGATTGTCTGCGTTCAATCCGATTTTTTTCAGCTGATAGATAGATCTTCTCGCTAATCTTAAAGACTTTACGGGACATTAAACCATTTGATTTTTGATAATATAATCCATACTCCAAGCGGAGTGGTTTTGATTGCGCATGTGTATTTTCGATCTGAAATGAAAAAAAGACATATTCACCAATTTTTACATACGGTGTCTCAATGCGTAGATCGGAAACTTCAAAATCTGTTCCGTCCAAACCATAATAGTGTAAAATCTCTGGATGCCCTTGCTTAAGTAATGTGCGGCAGCCGTGTTTAATGATTCCGTCTGTATCTTTACTGATCCCTTTCCAATTTTTCGCAATGGCCAGCAAAATATCAGGGTTATCTTTAGAGATATCGTTTAAATTGTTAGCGACACTTCTTCTTACAGTTTCTGATACATCATTTTTTAGTAAATCCAAAATCGGCAAAATCGGGCTTGGATCTTTCTTCAGAAAGGGGATAGCCATAGCCCATGGTAGTCGTGGACGAATACCTTCGCTTGCTAAACGGCGAACTTGTGCATTCGGGCTTTGCGCCCAGTGTTCCATTACGCTGATCATCTGTTCTCTATATTTGATAATAAAGGGGCGAACAGCAAATTCACAAGTGATGAATTGTGTAATTATTTCTAGCGACCGCACGGCTGTTTCGAAATGATCAATACCATAAGTTTCGATGTAGTCGGGGAATATAATATATTCAAGTCCACCGCGATATCCTGCCACAATTAGATTCTCAACAACTTGGGTGATTAAGGCGATTGCTTCGGGAAAATTGGATGGCATAAATTCGTGCAAGGTTTGTGTCGTATGTTTGGTCCTTTGCTTCCATTCCATATCGTTGAAATCAGCGCTGAAGATTCTTGTAATAAATTGCTCTTTATTGAAATCAGGATTTACGCGACTAAACTGATCCGCAAGTAGTTGATAGAAATCGAGGGAATAAATATCTTTAATAAGACTCATAAATATTGTAGATAATTCAAATATATATTAAATGAAGATGTGGACACAAGTTGACTAAAATTCCATTGGACCAAGCCTTTAGTTAAAAACAAAGCTATATCATAGAAATGACAACTGTCTGTCAATAGCTAAAAATTTGAAGAATAAATAAGACATTATGGCTCCAATAAATTTCAATAATGGTATTACTCCTTTATCTGTTGCATAAGCTTATGAAGAAGTAAAGTAAGTGTTTTTAATTCATCCTTTGTCAAAGAGCGTGAGGCTTTTTTTGCAATACTTTCCCTAAAGTTTTCCGAATTATCAATGATATATCGTCCTTGATCAGTCAGGGTAAGATCAAAAAATCTACGATCTATTGTCGATTGCTGTTGCTTGATAAGCCTATTTTCGGTCAAAAATTTAAGCTGCCTGGAAATAGCGGCCTGACTTATGTGAAAGGCTTCAGCGATTTGCTTACCAGTAACCTGACGACCTCTATAAATATATTCCATTATATTGTAATGTGTGGCGGTCACCCCATGTATATTTCCTCGGTTCATATTGGCTAATATAAAACACTGTAGGTCTGTAAAGACCTGATAAAAATCAGTTTCGCTCTTATTCATAAAACAATAGTTTAGTTAACTTTGTTAAGTATTATGTTTAACTAGGTTAATCAATATCAAAGATAATTAAAATGGATTATATCGTCATTGTAAATGCAAAGCAAAACAATCTGAAGAATATTTCGCTCAACATTCCCAAAAGAGAGATCACTGTTTTCACGGGGGTATCCGGTTCAGGAAAATCGTCTCTGGTATTCGAAACGATTGGAGCAGAAGCACAGCGGCAGTTTAACGAGACTCAGACGAGTTTTATCAGAAATCGTTTGCAGCACATCGGGGTTCCAGAAGTAGATAAGATTGAACACTTAAATGTACCTATTATTATCAATCAAAAAAGGCTAGGTGGGAACGCCCGTTCCACGGTAGGCACAGCTACAGATATCTATAGTTCATTGCGATTGCTTTTTTCTAGAATTGGTGCTCCGTTTGTGGGATATTCCAATGTGTTTTCATTTAACAACCCAGTGGGTATGTGCCGTGAATGTGAGGGACTTGGTTTTGTGCAGACCCTTGACATTACACGACTTTTGAATATGGAAAAATCTTTGAATGAAGGTGCAATCGCATTTCCGACATTTCAGCCCGGAGGATGGCGTTTAACTCGATATACTTTATCTGGATATTTTGACAATGACAAGAAATTAAAAAATTATAGCAAATCAGAATGGGAGATGCTTTTGAATGCGACAGAACATAAACCCAGATTCCCTGACAAACAATGGGGAAAGACTGTGAAATACGAAGGCTTAATTCCTCGTATCGAAAAGGCATTCTTAAAAAAAGATTCGAAGGAGAATATAACTCGTAAAGAGGCTCTCAAAAATATTATAATCACAAAAAAATGCCCTGTATGTAATGGCACAAGGTTAAATAGAAAGGTGCTATCGTGTAAAATATTGGGTAAAAGCATCGCGGATTGTGCATCACTCTCCGTGGACGAGCTACTCGAATTCATAGGTGCAATAAATTCCAAGACCTATCAGGTATTGTTAAATGAACTGAGCAAGAAATTACATGATTTAGCCACTATTGGCCTTCAATACCTGACTTTAGACAGACGTACAGATACCTTATCTGGCGGAGAATCCCAACGTATCAAGATGGTACGTAATCTCGGTAATAGTTTAACTGACTTGCTCTATATTTTTGATGAACCGAGTATTGGTCTTCATCCCAAAGATTTGCAAAATATCGGAACAATTATTCAACAGATCAAAGAGAAGGGCAATACTGTAATTATTGTAGAACACGATCCAGATTTAATTAGAATTGCGGATTGGGTTGTCGATATGGGGCCGGGATCGGGAAAATCAGGTGGTAAAATTGTCTACGAAGGCAAATTTGAGGGACTGCAATATTCAAAAGGAAAAACAGGATCTTACTTTGGCCAATGTTTCGATTTCAATCACACTCCAAGAAAGGCCCAAGGTTATCTGGAAATAGAGAATGCGAGCTTGCATAATTTGAAAAATATCCATGTAAGAATACCCAAACAGGTGCTTTCTGTTGTTACGGGTGTCGCCGGTTCAGGTAAGAGTACGCTGATCAACAAAGTATTGCCAATGTTTTATCCAGAGATCAAAGTAGTTGATCAGGCACTTTTTGCGGCCAGTGTACGTTCAAATCTGCTCACTTATCTTAATTTATCAGATATGATCAGGAAGCTTTTTTCAAAAGCAAATAACGTCTCTGATAAACTATTCAGTAGGAATAGTTTAGGGGCATGTGAAAATTGCGGCGGATTGGGCATTGAGAAAATTGATCTGGCTTTTATGGATGATATTGAACAACCTTGTGAGCTATGTGGTGGTTCAGGATTCACAGCACTGGTACTAGATTATCATTACAAGGGTAAAAATATAGTCGATGTCATGAATATGACTGTCACGGAGGCAGCTGTATTCTTTCCCGATGAGTCCTTTCATGATACTTTTAACATGTTATCCAACCTTGGCCTAGGTTATCTTAGCTTAGGACAGCGACTGGATAGCTTTTCAGGTGGTGAACGACAGCGCCTGAAGCTTACACGGGAACTCAACCAAAGTAACGGTATAATAGTGCTCGATGAACCAAGTACGGGATTACATCCATCTGATACACAAAAACTACTGAACTTTATAGATGAACTTGTGAAAAATAGGAATACTGTTATTGTGATCGAACATAATCTTGACATCATTGCTCAGGCGGATTGGGTGATCGATATTGGTCCAGGAGCTGGCAAATATGGTGGTGAGCTGCTCTTTGAAGGAACAGTGGCTAATCTGTTGGAAGACAAGATATCACTAACTGCTATATATTTAAGGCAGCACTTAAAAATGACTTAGGATACAATAAACAGGATCTACTCTTAGATCAGATTAAAAGTTTGATCTCATATTTAGGAATCCTAGGATAGAAAATATGCCATAATATTACAAATCAATTCCGTAATTCTGTAATGATTTACTCCAGGTTTGTGGCCAAATTTGTAATGTAAGATTAATACATACAGATATGGCTACAAATAATTATAACGAAACAATTTATATTCCTTTGGAGGATGTAGAAAGCGAACATTGCGCATTAATTGTTGAAAAAGAGTTGGCCTTAGTAAAGGGGATAGAGAGTCACAAAGTTGAACTGAACAATCGTAGGGCGGCTATTACGGTCAAAAATAATGAGGTTGTAGCCAATGCTGTAAAAGCTGTTAAGGATCTTGGCTATGGCGTGTCGACAGTAGTCAAAACATTTCCTGTGCTAGGAATGACTTGTGCTTCCTGTGCAGCGAGTGCAGAAAGTATGGTAAAATACGAATCTGGCGTAGTGAATGCTTCTGTAAATTTTGCTACCGGAAACTTGACTGTTGAATATCTCCCGAATATCACTGATGCCGCTAAAATTCAAAAAGCTGTACAGGCAGGTGGTTACGATCTATTAGTGGAAGACGAATCAACGCAACAAGAAACGTTGGAATCTATCCATGCCGAAAAATTCCGAACACTCAAAAGCAAAACAATATGGGCAATTATCCTATCACTTCCCGTGGTGGTGATCGGTATGTTTTTTATGGATATTCCATATGCAAATCCAATCATGTGGTTCTTTGCAACACCTGTTGTACTCTGGTTTGGTAAAGACTTTTTCCTTAACGCATGGAAACAAGCAAAGCATCGTTCAGCAAATATGGATACACTGGTTGCATTAAGCACTGGGATCGCCTATATATTTAGCGTTTTCAATATGTTATTTGCTGAATTCTGGCATCAGCGTGGATTGCATGCGCATGTGTATTTTGAAGCTGCAGCAGTTGTTATTGCTTTTATCCTGCTTGGGAAATTATTAGAGGAAAAAGCGAAAGGTAATACCTCTTCGGCTATAAAAAAATTAATGGGGCTACAGCCCAAAACGGTCATGGTCATACAACCTGACGGATCTGAAATCCAAGTTGCAATAGAAGCCGTAAAAGCAGGTGATATTATCCTGGTAAAACCCGGGGAGAAGATTGCTGTGGATGGTATGGTTATTTTGGGCGATTCCTATGTTGATGAGAGTATGTTGAGTGGTGAACCGGTTCCAGTGTTCAAAAAAGAAAACGAAAAGGTCTTCGCTGGTACGATTAACCAGAAAGGTAGCTTTCAATTCAAGGCAGTCAAAGTCGGTAAGGAGACGATGCTGGCACAGATCATTAAAATGGTGCAAGATGCACAGGGTAGTAAGGCTCCAGTACAAAAAATGGTCGATAAGATTGCCGGAATATTTGTTCCGGTGGTGATTGGCATTGCCCTATTTACCTTTGTATTGTGGTTTATTCTGGGCGGTGAAAATGGTGTGGTACAAGGTCTACTGGCTGCTGTAACAGTATTAGTGATAGCCTGTCCCTGCGCGCTTGGCTTAGCGACGCCCACAGCAATTATGGTGGGTGTTGGAAAAGGGGCGGAGCAAGGTATCCTGATCAAAGACGCGGAGAGCCTGGAACTTGCCAAACGTGTCAATGCAATTGTCTTGGATAAGACTGGAACAATTACTGAAGGCAGACCACAGGTAACAGGTGTTCAATGGTTGAACGGCGATGATACGACAAATGCGATATTATTGAGTATAGAAAAGCAATCTGAACATCCGCTTGCGGAAGCTGTCGTCAATCACCTTGAAGGTGTAGCAGTGACGACAATATCGGCATTTGACAGTATTACGGGAAAAGGAGTGAAAGCCAATCATGGTCTGGATACTTACTACGTTGGTAACAGGAAACTATTGATTGAAAATGGCATCACTGTCGCAGAGCAATTGCAGGATCAGGCAGAACAATGGAGTGAGGAGTCGAAAACTGTCATCTGGTTTGCCAACAGTACCCAAGCACTAGCAGTCATTGCTATTGCTGATAAAATTAAGGAGACCTCGGTATTGGCCATTCAAGAGATGCAAGCCATGGGTATTGAGCTTTATATGCTTACAGGTGATAATGAATCGACTGCCAAAGCTATTGCAGAACAGACAGGCATTAAGCATTATAAAGCAGAAGTGATGCCGCAACATAAAGCTGATTTCGTAAGAGACCTCCAACAGCGGGGAAAGGTAGTGGCGATGGTCGGTGACGGTATTAACGACAGTACCGCCTTGGCAACTGCGGATGTCAGTATAGCGATGGGTAAAGGGAGTGATATTGCTATGGATGTAGCGAAAATGACCATCATCTCTTCGGACTTGACTAAAATACCGCAAGCAATCCGCTTGTCGAAACAAACGGTGGCCACCATCAAGCAAAACCTATTTTGGGCTTTTATATACAATGTGATCGGTATTCCTGTCGCTGCGGGTATACTCTTCCCGATCAATGGTTTTCTTTTGAATCCTATGCTTGCAGGAGCAGCAATGGCCTTGAGCAGTGTTAGTGTAGTGAGCAACAGCTTACGTTTAAAATGGAAAAAATAGATAGTAAATAGTAAACAATAACTTTAAAATTAAATAACATGGAAAGCAAAAATATTCAATTCAAAACGAACCTTAACTGTGGCGGCTGTGTATCCAAAGTAAGTGCCGATTTAGACAATGCAGCAGGGATCTGTGAATGGAGCGTCGATACATCAAATAGTGATAAAATTCTAACGGTGAAATCGAAAGGTATCTCTGAAGAAGAGGTTATAGAAATCATCAAAAGAAAAGGCTTCATTGCAACATCACATTCTGCATAAATTAAATGCAGAAATCAAGAAAAAGTCGTCCTTTATCCGGGACGACTTTTATTTTTAAACCTAAGTTGTTACAAGGCATAGGATCCTATCAACATTTGAAAGCCCCTATTGTCTTGCCTATATTGACCGACTGATATGAACAACTAGCATGGTGGAATTGTTTTTTTAATTACAAGGCCAATCTTTCTATGAAGAGGTCTCGTTTTATAGGCTATCTGTTGAAGATAAGTAATAGTCCTTAAAAATAAATAAAAATAGCCCAAGCTACTTGTGTGCTTGCGTAAATAAGCTTATTTTAGCCATTAATGGACAGCATCAAATCTAATATTCTCAGCAGCTATGGACGATACGTTACTGTTTTGGTAATGTTTATTCTAGTATTGCTCACATCCTGTCCAATAAAAAATGGGATCAAAAGTCTCGCAGGGCTACCGGTCAATACGGAACAGGGGCGCATAGCAGATCGGGCCGTACCCTTTGATACTGGATTTGAGCGCTGTAGTGAGTCGGTAGATCGTGGAAATTCCCGACTAAGCTTTATCCAGGAATCTCTTCTTTTACCAGATGATGTGCTAATCCTTAGGTCATCTTATCCTTTTAGCATACAGGAGCACCTGCAACTGTCGCCTAGTCGAAACGGGCGTCAGAAGATTGTGCATACTTTACCTATTTTTCTCCAATATCGAACATTACGCATTTAGAATTCTTTTTTAATCAGCTCTGTCTTCACTAGGAGATAGTCTTGATATTCATCTGTTTTTATACAGTAGGTAACTATTAAGATAAAGAAAGATAAACCGTTGGCGGATTTTGGTGGTAGTGTATAAATAATTAAAATATAGTAATTTAGATATATAATAATGAATATAAAATTTAATAGGATTATAACAGGTTTTGGACTTTTCATTATTGCAGCAAGTGTTTTGACTGCCTGTGGAAACTCGGCAGATGGTAACAAACCCAAAGCAGAAAAAGAGCAAGCTCAAGCTGTTAAAGAAGTTGAGGAACCAAAAGCGGCTGATGTTTCCTTCAAAGATAAAGCCGGTAATGTTGTTAAACTAAGTGATTTAAAAGGGAAGGTTGTCTTTATCAATTTTTGGGCTACTTGGTGTCCACCGTGTATACATGAAATGCCGTCCATTAATACATTAAGACAGGGATTCAAAGACAACAAAGATATAGTATTCCTAATGGTTGATGTCGATAATGATATTGAGCAATCGGCTGCGTTTATGGAGGAGAACAAATATGATTTACCACTATATACCGCTACGGGAGAAATTCCACCAGAATTTTTGGGTGGATCCATTCCTACCACGGTGATTTTAGACAAAAATGGACAAATTGTAGAACGTTTGGAGGGAAGCAGAGACTATGCTGCTCCTGAGATTGCAAAGGCTTTAGAGGAACTGACAAAGGCAAATTAAACTCACCTAGAACATAGCGAAAGCCGCAAGGACTAAAAAGAGCTAAGTAGGTTTAACGCCTATTTAACTCTTTTTATGATTTTTGACCTAAGATACGGCTTCAACGGCCTCTTTGATCAATGCTGTAATTTCGTTTGGATGGGTTGCTAGTGAAGCGTGGCTGGCCTCCAAATGAATAATTTTACGAGCGTTAATTCGTTCCGCCATTTCCTGTTGAGTCACTGGTGGTATCATATGATCATTGTCTGATACCTGATACCAGCTGGGTTTTGTTTTCCAGGCTGGCTCGCCTGCCTCTGCCGCAAAAATACTTCCATGTGTTGGTTTCTGTGCCAAGGACATTGCGATCGCATCTTTTTCATCTAAATCTTGGGCGAAGCTTTCGTGGAATTTATCGTATTTGATCCATAGAAATCCTTTTTCATCAGGAACAAGGTTGGCCGCACCGGATGGTGGTTCTCTGCGGCCGAAGATACCGCCCAAACTTTCACCCTTGTCCGGAGCAAAGGCAGCGATATACACTAAGCCTGCAACTTTTTCATGATGTCCAGCAGCGGATATTACTGCTCCACCATAAGAGTGACCAACCAGAATAACTTTACCTGCCTGTAGGTCGATCAAATCTTTGGTCTTTTGGATATCGTCTTCGGCAGATGTTAATGGGTTTTGTACGCTTCGTACCGTATATCCTTCCGCATGAAGATTAGTGATAACATGTCTCCAATGAGACCCGTCTCCCCAGGCTCCATGGACTAAAATAATTGTTACATTTTGATTTCCCATATTCGTTGAAGTTTATAGAACAAATATATGTTTAAGTCGCTATTAAACATATTAACTTAAGTTAACGTTTTAAAATTCGTCGACGGATTCTACTTAGCGAAGGTGGTTTAACGCCGAGATAGCTGGCGATATGTTTTTGGGCTACGAGCTGAAAAATTTGTGCATTCTCGGCGAGTAGATTATTATACCGTATTTCCGGCGAGTAATATAACAACTCTTCGATTCTCTTTTTAGCCCCGAGGTAAATGACCTCGGTCATCTTTCGCCCAAATTCTTGCCAGTAAACATCCTTTTGATAGAGTTTTTGAAGGTCATCTTTGTGTAGAAGCAATACCTCGGCATCAGATACCGCTTTAATATTCATGCGCGACTTCGTATTACAAAGTATACTTTCGTAATCGGTGAAAAAGTAATTGTCAAAATGGAAATTGAAAGTTACATCTTCTCCGTTATCATTGATATAAAACGTTCGCATAAAACCGGTTTTTAAAAAACCTAAGTATTGGCATTTTTCGCCTTCTTTCAAAAAGAAATCGGACTTTTTATAGGTTGCTGATTTGAGATAACTACAAAATTCAGGATAGTGTTCTTCATCGACCAAAAATAGAGGTCCAAACTTAGTGTATTCGTTTACAATCTCAGACATAGCTGGTAAAAATTTTAAGCCACAATAATTTTGTATTAAAATTATTGAAAACTTTTGATAGTATGTCACAACATTGAATCATATACTTTCTTTACAGTTGACTATAAAAATATTACCTTCGTAATAGATCACAGCAATAATGATATGTCCCAAATTAAAGAGCAAACAGCGATAAAAACTACCTATTTCAGTATTATCGGAAATGCAATATTGGCTTTGCTGAAGTGGTTGGCGGGTTTTTTTGGAAATTCATACGCGCTTATAGCAGATGCCATTGAATCTACCGCTGATATTTTTTCTTCCTTTTTAGTTCTTCTTGGATTAAAATATGCCCAGCGGCCTGCTGATGAAAATCATCCCTATGGCCATGGAAGGGTAGAGCCACTTATCACGTTTATCGTTGTCGGCTTTCTCATCGTATCAGCTACGATCATTGCCTATGAAAGTATAGAAAACATCGGGACACCCCATGAACTACCGAAGCCCTGGACATTATTCGTTCTCGGAGGAATCATTATCTGGAAAGAAAGTTCCTACAGAATTGTGATGAAAAAAAGTCGGGAGACCAATAGTTCTTCGCTAAAAGCGGACGCATGGCATCATCGAAGTGATGCGATTACTTCGGTGGCGGCTTTTATTGGTATATCTATCGCTTTAGTATTAGGTAAGGGATATGAGAATGCAGATGATTATGCTGCGTTATTTGCAGCTGGATTTATTTTGTATAATTGTTACCATATTTTTAGACCCGCTCTTGGTGAAATCATGGATGAAAATGTTTACGAGGAAGTGATTGAGGAAATCAGAAAATATGCTTTGGAGGTAGCGGGTATAAAAGCGACGGAGAAATGTTATGTTCGAAAGTCGGGAACAAAATATCACGTCGACCTACATGCGATTGTGGATAGTGAGATCACAGTGAAAGAAGGTCATTCACTGGCTCATGAGCTCAAAGACTATCTGATCGAACATATACCCGATCTTGGTTATGTTATGATCCACATCGAACCGAGTAATTATACAAACTAAATGGCCATGTTTGGCAGAATTAGCCTGTTCGTATATCAAATAACGATGTTCGTATAATTTTGTCAATTTGTATTTATTTTTCCTTTAGCTTTATTCTAAATAACAATTTATTTCTCTGGAAATAGATTGTCTGTAAGTTTTCTCCTCCTGTTCACGATGAGGGTGCTTTGTTAAATATACATGCAGTTATGTTGGATGGATTGTTGTGAGAAACTTATATCGTAAATAACATTGTATGCTAGTCAACAAACGAATGAAATTAGTATTTGCCGTAACAGTAATTTTTGGAATGTTGTGTACACATAAAGCGTTAGCGCAATTTGGAATGGGGCTTAGGGCCGGTGGGAATCTATCTGGTACAAATGGTTCGGCTTTTCGTTCCGGTAAAAGAATCGGTTTTCAGATCGGAGGGGATCTTCGCTATCATTTTAACAAAAACATAGCGTTGCAAGCCGAACCGGTCTATAATTTAATGCGGATCCGTAATAATGATCAGACTGCAGAAAGTGAATATGGGATAGGAGCCGGAACCAGAAAATTGGAATATATGAGTGTGCCGTTGTATCTAAAGGTAAATTTTACCCGTACAATTGCGATTATGGCGGGACTGGATTTTAATTTTTTGCTCAATGATGACCGTTACAAACTCAACAACGGAGAGAACGCATTTCGTGGTAAACCGAGAACAGGTTACAGTTTAGGTGCAGAATTGGGTAAGGTTTATTTTCGGTATCGAAAATTTAATAGAACAAATGATATTATAGACAATTGGACTGCAGATATTGAACAATATCAACTGGGACTCAAATTTGAGTTATTTTAAAATCGATTTCAATGCAAAATCCATTTGTGAAAGACTTTGCTAAACTATTAGTTTTTAATGCATAAAAATTGATATTGGCAATATAAACAGGAGAGGACCATCCCAATTTAATTGGGATGGTTTTTTGTGTTAAAAGCTACTACTTTTGTGCTTGAGTCTTTAGGCTTGTCTGATTGATGCTGTATGCTAGAGGTTGTTATTGGCAGATAACATTTCAATTTGCCATCTGATATGGTCCATTGTAATTGGATATTCGACCTCATTAACAAGATTCTCATAGATGTCGTTGAATAATAGATTATAATCTCCTTTATGTGGAAGCGGATAAGAAATATGCTTTTGATTTGTGTTGTCGATAGTCACCAGTTTACCCTCACTGCCATTCGGTTCGACACCGTAGGCTGGATTATTGGGAAGCATGCCATCTATCAATTGCTGTTCTTGCACATCAGCCATCGTTTTTATGAAGCTTCCTTTGGTGCCATTTACCACAAAAGCGGGCAAGGGATCGGCCACAGCAAGGCTCCCCGTTAGAAATACATTCAGTTCATTGGGGTAGCGTAAATGATAATGGAAGTAGTCTGCTACTTGGGAGTCGGGCCGATTAATTGAAGTTGTTTTGCTAAATTTCAATGGTTTTCCGAAAAGCGAAATAGCCTGATCTATAATATGAGGCCCCAGATCATAGGTGAGACCACTCGAGATATATTGGTTGTTTTCCTTGAAATATTTTTGACCTAATTCCATTTTATAGCGGTCGAAGCGGAAAGATACTTCGGTCAGTTTACCAAGATTGCCACTTTCAATAACTTTCTTTACATCGAGAAAATGGCTGTCATAACGTCTGTTTTGATAAAAGAAAATCCGCTTTCCACTTTTTTTGCTGACCTCGGAAAGTTCATTGAACTGCGTTATATTTTCCACGGCTGGTTTTTCGATCAGGACATGTTTTCCTGCTTTTAGGGCCTCTGTCGCGAACTCAAAGTGTGTATGATTTGGCGTGTTTACAATCACCAGTGCTATCGTATCGTCTGCCAATAACTGATCTACGGTATCATAGCTTTTGATTTCGGGATAAAGGTCTTTTGCTATTTTCTGTGACCGTTCGACAACGGCGACTAAGTTAAAATGTGGATTGCTGTGGATGAAAGGTGCGTGGAAGACGCGACCCGACATACCAAAGCTTAGAATTCCGGTATTGATCATGGTATTTTTCATTTTTATATGATCTTGTTGAAGCAAGGTTATTTGCTGTTGAGTATTCTTTTTTGTAATTACATCTACGAACTGTTGGACCGAAGTAGGGTCTGGATATAAATATAAGTATATCTTGGCTTATTTTAGATCGATCCTTTCATATTTGGATTGATTTTTCTTTGGGAAAATCACATTTGTTGTCCACTTTATCTGGATTTTGCCTATCCATACCTATATACCATCATTGTTCATTACAAATCTATGATCACAATAGGCCAGCTAAATACGTCGGATTTAGAGGGTCTAAAGAACTACGCTTCTTACTCAAGTAAATATATCCAGTTGTTTTCATTCTTAAGAGTATCTTCATGTATTATCACTTAATATGATCAAAGACAAGATAATTCTTAAAAAATGATGAGTTATGTGTAATAGTTTGATGAATTTTATTAGGTTGATTATTAGTTTATTGTGTATTATTCATTGGAGGGATAGTTTTTTACCTTCGGTATTTTACAAGTTATGCAATATATAATATAGAGTTGGATGGTAAGATATGGGAGCGAAACCAGGTCATCGGACTCTACCATTTATAGTATAAGAGATATGGAAGTTTTAATCAGCTCATTAACAAGTAATGGACACAAATTAACACCTCAACGCCTACATATTATCAAGCATTTGTGGCGCAAAGTTATTATTGACAACATTGACGACCTCTATGTTGAGTTACGAACAATACAGCATATCAGTTGGGCAACTTTGTACTCCACAATTAAATTGCTGCATGCTCTTGGTTGGCTCGAACTGCGCGGGAATGGCCCTAGAGGACGATATTATCGTTGGATCAGGAAAGATTTCAAAGCTGTGGGCCTGTGCTAATCGCGGCAGATTCATGATCATATTTTTATCGACGAGATCTGGCCTTGGGAATCTAAAATTGTCCTTAATCTCTCCATAACAGCTATTTTGATTGCTCGCAAATAAAAAGTGGCCATTGGCACAGATCTATTGCAAACAAATTCGCATGACTACTGAAAAGTGTTTCATGTTGCAAGTTATGGATAGGGAAAGTAAATTGTCGTGTTGTTGAGTAAAAATATAGCCGATATAAAATGGAAAAAGGGCAAACCGATTTATTTTGATTTGCCCTTTTTGGGTAAGTAATCGGGCTCGAACCGACGACCCCTAGAACCACAATCTAGTGCTCTAACCAACTGAGCTATACCTACCGTGATTTTGATGATACAAAAGTACGATTAAACCCTATTCCCTCCAAATATTTAAATGAAAAAAAACAGGTATTAAAGTCAACTAGGTGAAGATTAGTTTATTAAATTTTAATAAAAAACGATTGTAATAGCCCGTAGGACGTGATTTGAGATTTTTACTTAAAATCAGGTCGATTTTTGTTAGGTAATTGAGTCAAAAAGTATAAAAAAAGCGATCACTCTAGTCGGGTGATCGCTTTTTTTATACAGTTATTGTGATGTTAGATCATCTCAACACTTCTTTTTACAAAAGATGTTAGATCTGCACCAGATAACAGGCCTCTTGACAAAAGTGCTAGATCAAAGGCTTGTTTCGCCAGTTTCGCACTTTCTTCATCAGAAGAAGATAATATTCTTTTGATCAACGGGTGATTGCCGTTAACCGTTACTTTGTAATTATCCGGTAATGAACCATAAAAGTTCATACCACCACCGCCAGTTTTGGCCATATCTTTCATACGACGCATAAACTCATCTATAGTAACGGATACGGGTAAGTCGCCTTCACGAAGGGCATCTACCTCAACTTTCATATCCTGACGCGAAATCGCTTTTTCGAAAACTTCCAAAGCTTTTTTGGATTCCTCTTCGGATAATGAAAGTTCGATCTTCTCATCTTTTTGAATTAGCTTGTCGATCACATCTGCGTCTACGCGTTTAAGCTGTACCTTTTCACCTCCTTTTTGTTCCAGATAGGAGGTGAAATGTGTGTCAAGTGGGCCATCAAGTACCAAAACATCATAGCCTTTGTTTAACGCTGTTTGGATAAAACCATCTTGCTGAGCAGCATCATGTGTATATAAGTAAACAATATTACCATCTTTATCGACTTGAATATCTTTTACCTTTTCATAGTATTCCTTGATTGTAAAACTCGCGTTGCTCGTATTTTTTACTAGGCAGAAATCACTCGCTTTTTCTGCAAATTTTTCATCGCTTAGCATACCATATTTGATAAACAAGCCAATGTCTGTCCATTTTTCTTCAAAACCTTTGCGGTCAGTTTTGAATATTTCATTTAATTTATCCGCAACTTTTTTGGTAATATAGCTGTTGATCTTCTTGACATTGCTATCTGCCTGTAAGAAAGATCGGGAGACATTCAATGGAATATCCGGAGAATCAATTACCCCATGAAGTAACATTAGGAATTCCGGTACAATATCCTTTACTTCATCGGTAATGAATACCTGTCTAGAGTAAAGCTTGATTTTGTTGCGTTGGATTTCCAGCTCGTTTTTCACTTTAGGGAAGTAAAGAATACCAGTCAAGTTAAATGGATAATCTACGTTAAGGTGGATCCAAAACAATGGCTCATCCATCGAATATGGATATAATTCGCGATAGAAAGCTAAATAATCCTCGTCTTTTAACTCTGAAGGGGACTTTGTCCAGGCTGGATTTGTATTGTTGATGATATTGTCAACTTCTACAGATTTATATTTTGGTTTACCTTCCTCATCTTCTCCATCTAGCTCAGAGCTTGTCTTCGTGCCAAAACGAATTGGGATAGGAAGGAACTTTGCATATTTGTCCAAGATGTCCTGCAGACGAGCTTGACTCAAAAACTCTGTGGACTCGTCATTGATATGCAAAATGATGTCTGTACCACGTGTTGTTCTAGTCCCTGTTGAAATTTCGTAAGAAGTACTACCGTCACATGTCCAATGCGCTGGTTCGGCTCCATCTTGGTAGGATAATGATTGAATTTCTACGGTGTCAGCCACCATAAATGCAGAATAGAATCCTAACCCAAAGCGACCAATAATCTCATTTGCATCGTTAGCTTCCTTGAATTTCTCCATGAATTCTGTTGCTCCCGAAAATGCGATTTGATTAATATATTTTTTGATTTCTTCGGCAGTCATACCAATACCATTGTCTGAAATCGTAATGGTTTTGGCCGCCTCATCAAACTTCACATCTACGATTAACTCACCTGTTTCGCCATTGTATTGCCCCAAAGATGCCAAACGTTTAATCTTTTGGGAAGCATCAACTGCATTAGATACCAGTTCGCGCAAGAAAATCTCATTATCTGAGTATAAGAATTTTTTGATTACGGGAAATATGTTCTCCGTGTGGATTGAAATACTACCTTTTTCTGGATTCATAATTTGTATGTTGCTATTTAATTTTATGATTTTGGTGATTAATGTACAATCTGTGTTCCAAATAGCGATTGTAGGACAGGATGGCAGAAATTCATTCATTTTGTCATAAGCGTTCAATATAACCTAGTAATCGTATTTGAACCTATGTCAGGGTAGCTTAGACAGAAAAAACTATACAGGCCCACTATGGAGGCAAGTGAATGTTGGAATCGGGCGATCAACAATCCAGTAGAAGATTTAGATCTACAAATAATCTTAATTTAATTCGGGGCTCTGTGGGAAATTGGCGACATGGGCATATTTTGGACCTAACCCAATTATGGCATCCTTCCAGAGCAACTCACCATTACCTTCAAAAATAATCTGATGATGGTATTTGTTTTGAACAGCCCAGCTGTTTTCGTTTATTTCCTTATCCAATTGTCCACTTGACCAACCTGAATAGCCGATGAAAAACTTAATTTCATCAGATTTAATCTGGTCCTGTTGAATCGCGTCAATAAGTTTTTCTTCATCACCGCCAAAATAGAGGTTTGGAGCAACCTCTTCACCACTTAGTAGAAGATCAAACCGACTATGTACAAAAAATAGACTCTCCTGTGCCACAGGTCCGCCTATATAGATCGGGAAATGACATTGCGCTATTGATTCCAATAATTGACCAATATGGACATTCGTTTTATTATTCAATACAAAGCCTAAGCTACCTTCTTGGTTATGATCACATAATAGGATAACAGACCTTAGGAATCGAGGGTCTAACATGAATGGCTCTGAAATCAGCAAGCTTCCTTTTTGTGGGTCTAATTCATTAAACATAGGACGCAAAATTAAGTATATATCGAAATTAATCCTTTTTTGCTTAAGTCATGCGAGATTTGTGCCAAAAAAACGTTTTTAGCAATTTCTACTAAGTTTATAGAGAAAAAGCAATGATTTTAGTAAGTTTGTAGGAATATAAAAATAGGTTTCTATGTCCATTCAACATAAAGATATTGCAGCGATCAGACAAGATTACGTATTGGGTAACCTATCTGAATCTGATGTGGATCATGATCCCATCCATCAGTTTAAAAAATGGTTTGATGAGGCTATTCATAGTGAGGTGATTGAGCCCAATGCGATGGTGTTGTCCACTGTTTCGCTACAGCATTTGCCATCCTCAAGGATTGTTCTATTAAAAGATATTTCAGAAGGAGGGTTGGTATTCTTTACAAATTATGAGAGCCGAAAAGGGGAAGACATGAAAGACAATCCGCATGCTGCGCTTTTATTTTTCTGGCCTGAGCTACAACGGCAAATCCGTATTGAGGGTATCATTGAGCCAGTTAATGAATCAGATTCGGATGAATATTTTCAATCGCGTCCTAAGGGTAGTCGCATAGGTGCCCTGGCATCACCCCAAAGCCGCGAAATTCCAAACCGAAATTTTTTGGAGAGTAGAGTAGAAGAGCTTTTGGATCAATATACGGGTGATGAGATCATACCTCGACCGGCACATTGGGGTGGTTATATCCTAAAACCGATCTATTTTGAATTTTGGCAGGGACGTGCTAGTCGTCTTCATGATCGGATTGTTTATAAAAAGGTTTCGGATTCTTGGAAAATCACGCGTCTAGCTCCATAATATGACATTTGAAGAAATTAAATTAAAACTAGTTTCCAGATTTGGAGATTCAGTAATCCTGAAAGAGGAGGTGACTGGCTTACAAGCCGCTTTGTTTGTCCATGTTGAAGATCTAGTTCCTGTTTGCTCTTTTCTTAGGGATACCGAAGGTCTATATTTTGATTTTTTGAGCAATATAACTGCTGTAGATTACGAAGATCACTTTACGATCGTCTATCATCTGAGTTCTTTGCCTTATCAACATACAGTCGTATTGAAAGTGGAACTGGAGGGCAATCGCTCGTTGGATGAGCTGCCAGAAATCCCGTCTGTTACTTCCATTTGGCGTACAGCAGATTGGCATGAAAGGGAAGCTTTTGATCTGATGGGAATTTATTTTTCAGGACATCCCGATCTAAGAAGAATTCTCCTGCCGGATGATTGGGAGGGTTATCCGTTACGAAAGGATTATCAGGAGGCTGAAAAATATCATGGCATTAACATTAATTGATCTGTATGGCGAACCCAAAATATAAAGAAGCGTTAGATCGTTACGAAAGGCATCTCACGGAAATTTCCACGCAAGAGATGGTTTTGAATATGGGGCCGCAACACCCTTCAACACATGGTGTATTGCGTTTGCAGTTGATCACGGATGGGGAAATCGTTAAGGAAGTCGTTCCGCATTTGGGTTATCTGCACCGATGTTTTGATAAACATGCGGAATCTTTAAACTATGGGAAGACAATTCCATTTACCGATCGTCTAGATTACTTGGCATCGATGAACAATAGCCATGCATTTGTGATGGGGGTGGAACGTATGTTGGGGTTGGATAGTAAAATTCCTAAAAGAATAGAATATATTCGGGTATTGGTCTGCGAACTCAATCGCATTGCATCACATCTAATTGCTATTGGTACCTACGGCATTGATATTGGTGCTACCACTCCTTTTCTATGGTGTTTTAGAGATCGTGAACATATTATGAATATGTTGGAATGGGCATCCGGTTCGCGTATGTTATATAATTACATCTGGGTCGGTGGTCTTTTCTATGATTTGCCTGTTGGTTTTGAAGTGCGTTGCGCAGAATTCATCAACTATTTTAAACCGAAATTGATTGAATTGGATGAGATATTAACCCAGAATCAGATATTTATATCTAGGACAGCGAATATAGGTATCCTACCAGCGGATGTTGCAATCAATTATGGTGTTTCGGGTCCTATGTTGCGCGCATCAGGTATTAAATGGGATTTGAGGCGGATTGATGGATACTCTGTCTATCCTGAAATAGATTTTGAGATTCCAGTAGGAAAAGGAGCTATGGGGAGCATTGGAGATTGCTGGGATCGCTATAAGGTTAGGGTAGATGAGGTGCATGAATCTGTTCGTATCGTTGAACAATGCCTTGAGCGGCTACAGAAAGATTTTAAGCGTACAGCTGATTTTGATCCACGTGCACTCGTGCCCAAAAAAGTGAATTTGAAAGCGCAAGATTACTATGTGCGTGCGGAAAATCCAAAAGGAGAGCTCGGTTTTTATTTTGTGACGAAAGAGAAATCCGATATTCCATTGCGGGTAAAATCAAGAGGGCCAAGTTTCAATAACCTTTCTGTTATTTCCGAATTGGGAAAAGGGGTGTTGATTGCGGATCTCATTGCTATACTTGGGTCAATTGACATTGTTTTGGGTGAAGTAGATCGATAAATTGCAGTATTCTGCATATTGTGAAGGTGTTTTGATAAAAAATGGGATATTGTATTGAAAATGTTGCATAAAAACGCATAAAAATTTGCATATGTAAGCAATATTCGTCATATTTGCAGTCTCATAATTTAAGTTTATAATTGGTTAATGAAAGCTCGTTACTCCCATAGTAGCGGGCTTTTCTTTTTTTAGTTATTATGCAAAATATCCCATTTATGAAGATTTCATCGAAATTCCTAGTATAGAATTTGGCTTAAATTATTACCTTTACGGGTCTTAAATAAAAGAAAAGTGGCGGAGAGTTTAGTAATTATTCCAACATATAATGAGAAGGAAAATATTGAAAAGATTATTCGTAAAGTTTTTTCCTTATCACATGCATTTGATATCCTAATTGTGGATGACGGGTCGCCTGATGGCACAGCAGATATCGTAAAAAATTTACAATTGAATGAGTTCGCTGACCGCTTATTTATAGAAGAACGGAAAGGGAAGCTGGGCTTGGGGACCGCTTATATTC
>RCUL01000130.1_pt1 | contig 70323 bp, 62 predicted proteins | sample 2167521 | NCBI WGS metagenome assembly RCUL01 (sample SAMN09932745, study PRJNA488358) | compost metagenome | feature: garden; material: soil; isolation source: compost soil in acetic acid-enriched culture | place: Germany: Experimental Botanical Garden Goettingen | collected 2016-01-27
TCTTGGCACTGGTACCCAAGAACAAGCAAAGCCTGCTGTTCTCGGCCACGTTCAGCGACGAAATTCGCACCCTGGCCAATGGTCTGCTGCGCAACCCGCAAAGCATTCAGGTCACGCCAAGCAACACCACCGTACAGCGCATCAAGCAGGTGATCCACCCTGTGGGCCGCAACAAGAAAAAAGATGTGCTGCTGCACATCATCAACAGCAACCAGTGGAACCAGGTGCTGGTTTTCACGCGCACCAAGTTTGGCGCCAACCATGTGGCCGAGTTCTTGACCAAGAACGGCGTCACAGCAATGGCCCTGCACGGCAACAAGAGCCAAAGCGCGCGCACACAGGCACTGGCTGGCTTTAAAACCGGCGAACTGCGCGCTCTGGTTGCTACCGACATTGCGGCACGCGGCATCGACATCGATGAGCTGCCACACGTGGTCAACTACGAAATTCCGAACGTTTCTGAAGATTACGTTCACCGCATTGGCCGCACCGGCCGTGCAGGCCGCGAAGGCCACGCAGTCAGCCTAGTTTGCATGGACGAAGAAGGCTTCATGATGGATATTGAACGCTTTACCAAGCAGGAGATCCCCGTCGTTCCAATGCCTGAATTTGGTCCTGAGCCCGGTGAAAAGGCTGAGCCCATCGCCATGGGTCGCCAAACCATCTGGGGTGGTGCGGGCAAGCCGCCAAGCCGTGATGTCATGCAAGCCGCAGCACGTGCAGCTCGCCAAGAAATGATGGATCGCATCCGCACCACCAAGGCTGGACAGCCTGATCGCGGCGGTCGCCCTCAGCGCGCGCCCCGTGGTGATGCACCCTCTGCACCTGATGCAGATGGTCAAGGCCCTCGCCGTGGTGGCCCACGCCGCCCTGCCCGCCAAGGTTTTGCACCTCGCGACAACGCACAGGCACCTTCGTTTGAGGCCCGCGACGGCGGCCATGACGCACCGCGTGGTGAACGCGCAGAGCAAGACAGCCAAGACCGCCGCAGCGGCCAAGGCTACAACCGCTCGCGCCAGCGCCCTTCGCGTGACAACCCACGCGGCCCAACTGCACAAGGCGCTAACGAAGCCCAGGCACCTCGCCAGCCTCGTGAGCCCCGTGAACAGCGCCAGCCTCGCCAGCCCCGCGAACCACGCGGCGAAGGCTACAACCGCTTTGACGACCAACCTCCACGCCCCAATGCCCACCTGGGCACCCAGGCGGGTAACCCGTCGCGTGCGCCACGCAGCAACACCGGCGGCCAGCCAGACCCAACCCGTACCAGCATTGACCTGATGATGGAACGACCACGCGGCGGTGGCGGCTTCCGTGGCGGCAATGGTGGTGGTTTCCGTGGCGGCAATGGCGGTGGTAATGGTGGCGGTGGCGGCTTCGGCGGCAATCGCCGCGGCGGCGGCGGTTTTAACCGCTAAGCCCTTTAAATGGCGAGACTACCCAGCAAATCGAAGATTTGGGAAGGCATGTACTTTTTCGCAGCCCATACATTGCGTACGGCAGACAAAGTACAGTCATCCAAGGTGGTTCAAGCCACTCTTAGCGCCCTGCGCTGACAACACCGGGCAAGGCCACGGCGTAACATGCGCCAACTCTGGCTTTTGCCCCACGCGATATGTCCGTCTGCTAGCCCTCGCTATCAGACGGACATCATCTTCACTTGGTTTTCTGCGGTTTACAGCACCATGACAAAGCCCAACGCCCCTGTCTTCGCGCCGTATCTGGAACGCCCAGGTCACACCATGGCAACGCATGCATCGCGTTGGTTCATGATTGGCTCTGCACTGGCTCTGGCTGCATGCTCCAGCACCCCTCTTCCTGAATGGCCTGCCACCACAAGCACAACAACCAGTGCGCAGCCCTCCCATTCAGCGCCCACACGCACCACCACGCCAGCACCTTTGACTGCCAGCGTAACGCCTGTGGCATCGAACACGCACCTTCAAGCGTTGCCATACAGCGCCGCGATTGCCGCGCTGTTTCCAGACCCCAATGAACGCTACAGCACGCCGGGCCTTTCGGAGGGCCGACGCAGCTATACAACCAACAGTGAGCTGGCAGAGCTGCTGCGCAATTTAAGCCAGCAAACTCCCGAGGAAAGCCCACGCCTGGGCCTGCTCAGCAATGGCAATGCCCAAAGCGGCACCCCCATCCATACCCTCATCGCAACCCAGGCCAAGGCCATCACGCCGTTGGCATTGGATGAAAGCAATCGACCTAACGTCATGATCGTGGCAGGCCAGCAAGGCACCGACGCAGCGGCAACGGAAGCCGTCCTGGTGCTGAGCAAAGAGCTCGGAGCCGGAGGTTTACTGGCCCCGTTGCTGGACAAAATTAACATCATCTTGGTGCCCCGCGCCAACCCTGATGGGTTTGACAAAGGTATTGCCGCAACGTCCGACGGCACAGATTTGCGGTTTGACCACCTGCAGCTCAAAACCCCGGAAGCCCGCTTTCTGGCCAAACTGGTGCGCGACTACCGCCCCAGCGTACTTTTGGATGCTAGCGAATTCGATGCCATTGAGCCCACGCTGCAGCGCTTCGCTGCGGTACGCGCCAATGACATGGGCCTGCAATACGCAGTCACACCCAATGGCCACGAATTTGTCACCAAAGCCGCCCGTGAGTGGCTGCACCAGCCCGCCTCCAGCGCGCTAAGCCAAGCAGGCATGCGCGTGGACTGGGTATTTGAAGCCGCAGGCAACAGCGCCCAAAACGGCTTTGCAATGGGAACGCTAGAGCCAACTACGCTCACCAACGCCGCCAGCCTGAAAAACGTGGTCAGCATGGAAGCCAGCAGCCGTGGCAGCGATCTCAAACGCACCCATTTACAACGCCGCGTGCACAGTCAAGTGCAAGCCATGCTGGCCGTACTGCAAAGTGCAGCCCAGCGTGCTGCAGACTTGCGCCAGGTGAACACGTATGTGACGCGCGATGTGGCCTCGCACGCTTGCCGCAGCACGCTGGCTGTGCAAGCCCAGCCCAGCCAAGGGCAGCGAGAAATCACCTTGGTTGATGCGGCCAGTGCGCAACTGGTGCAAAAAAACGTGCCCTGGACCAGCAGCCTGACCATCAGCAATCCGCGTACACGCAGCAATGCCTGCGGTTACTGGCTGTCAGCCAATGCGGTGCAAGCCACAGAGCGCCTGGGCATGATGGGGGTGAATGTGCAACGCGTTGCAGAGCTGTCCAGCATTCAGACAGAAACCTATCAAGTGGCTCCTGGTACGTCAGCCTCCGAGACGGCTGTTCACCTGGCACGCCATAGCCTTGAAGCAGCACCCGGCAGCTATTACGTGAGCATGAACCAGCCTTTGGCATTCTTGGCAGCAGCCGCCCTCGAGCCTGATACTCCCTACAGCTTTTTCAGTACGGGTGTTCTTGGTGACCTCAAGGAAGTTGCGCGCGTGACAGCTTTGCCAAACATCGTTTTCGAGGAAGAATAAGGCCCTTCAAGCCCTGTGCCACATCCACTGCGCAGCATGGTTCAATGTTCTGTCACACAGTGCTTTGAGCTGCATGCTTCGTTATTACTCTGCGCAATGCGGAGTGAAAAGAGCGCATAAAGAACAAAAAAATCCCCGGTGCACTGAAGTACCGGGGCTTTTTTATGTGGGCTTTGTGGCTAGACGGTTGAGCTGGCTCTGAGTCATCCTTGTCTGCCTCGTTGTCGGCATCTCAGACGCCAACTCCCTTACCGCTCGCCGCGGCCAGTCTTGTCAATATGAGCAAGTCAAAGTCAGGCTACAAGGCATTGGTTCGTCACAGTCCAAGCAAGCATTTGGCAACCGTTACGCCAGAGCTTGGTAAAACTGTGCCTTCAGCTGACAGCGACGATCAGGGCGCACAACGCGCACAGGTATCTCGCCAGCTAGCTAATGCCCTGCTATGACAGCGCAAACAATAAAGTCCTCAGTGGCTACTTACCGAACTTTACTGCGATCAAGCTCAGTTAAGCATATCTAGACAGGCCTGCGCGCACTTCTTGCATGCTTTGGCACATGCTTGGCAGTGTGCATGGTGATGCTGCTCACACTCATGGGCGCAAGCCAAACACACTTCACTGCAAAGACGGCAAAAATGTTTGGCCATCTCGCTGTTGCGAGCCATGGCATTGGCTGCCAAGGTACAGATTGCCGCGCAGTCAGCATCCAAGGCGATGCATCTCGCCATCATTTGAACATCCGTCTCTTGGAGACATTGAGCAAAACATGTGTTGCATGCGACAGCACAGGCGTTGCATGCGTCAATGCAGTCTTGATACTGATTTGCGGTATTCATCGGTAGCTCCTTGTTGTCAGTCAAACAGGCTGTCGAAGGACAGGCTCAATGCGCTTTCAAGAAAGCGATGAGTGCGTTGTTAAATTCTTTGGCGTGAGAGAGGTTGCAGCCGTGTGGGCCATTCTTGATGACATGCAACTCGCTGCCCTTGATAGATTTATGCGTTCTTGCCCCGCTGACTTCGATGGGAACAATCTGATCACTATCGCCATGAATCACAAGCGTTGGGATATCAAATTTTTGCAAGTCAGCACGAAAGTCTGTTCTTGAAAATGAGCCAATGCAATCGTGCGTACCTTTGGCAGATGCAAAAGCTGCAATCATCTTTGCGTATTCCCTCTGGGCTTCACTGACCAATAACTTGCCACTAGAGTCGGAGAAGAACTTCTGAGTAAATCCCTCTAAGAAGTCGAGACGATCTGCCAAAACTGCGCCTTGTTTTTTCTGAACATCCTTGTCTGTGACTGCGCCCTCTGGGTTTTCGTCAGATTGAAACAAGCAGGGGGTAACAGCAGCGGCAAAAACAGCCGAGCGGATGAATTTAGTGCCATACATTCCGATGTATCTGGCCACCTCTCCACCACCCATGGAAAAGCCAACCAGAGTTATATCTGAGAGTGTTAACTCTGTCATCAGCTCGTTAAGGTCCTGCGCCAAAGTGTCATAGTCATACCCCGACCAAGGCTGGGAGGAATCACCGAAACCACGACGGTCATATGCAATCACCCGAAAACCTGCCTCTACCAAATCGGCAATTTGCGGCTCCCAGGTTCGGCCACTCAAAGGCCATCCATGAATAAGAATGACGGGCCGGCCTTTGCCATAGTCCTGATAGTGCAGCTGCAGGGTACCTGTACTGGATTGTGAAATATCGATATATGGCATTGCGCCTTCCTTTCAACGAGGGGGGATATGGACAAGAGGACAAAGCGATCTAATGACAAAAACGCATGCATCCCCTGAGGCGAGCAGCACCTAAGGTGCTGTCATTTTTCAGGTGGGCAATCTTCAACCTCTGATTTATTGCGCTCTGCAGATGTACCTGCGGCGGCGGCTCCCAAAGCACCAGCCACACTCCCTACAGTGCCTCCAACCAAAATACCAACGGGACCAGCCACAGCACCACCAACTGCAGCTCCAACAGCTACACCCGCCAGTGCTCCTCCCCCAACCAGGGAAGATGAAATTTCACGAGCTGACTCTTGCTCACTCATAGCGACCTGCGCATTGGGATCTGGATCCTGTGACGGCACTCCATGACCTGGCTGCGCTTGCTCGGCAAGGTCAGGATCGGTTGCAGGGTTTGCAGGTTCAAGGGGATTTCGGGTATTCATACGCTTCTCCTTAAGTGGTTTAAGCACAGCAGACAAAGCACTGCATGGATGCTCTAGTCTTATGCTGATGAATACCTGCACCAATGGCCGATGCCTCCACGTCCTTGTCAGTCAACCCCTTAGTTAACTTTCGATACATCAGCAGACCTCAAGGCCGTTCAGACCTGTGAGACTCCAGCCTGTCTAACTTCCCAAGTTTTTATTGATGCACGATCACAGGCCTGGCTGTTCTTGCATCCCGGGGGGGTATCCAACCGTTTTTGCTGTCAGCCATCAAAAAACCCCTGCCAGCTTGCACCAGCAGGGGTTTGTTCTTTGCACAGATAGCGCGCTTAGAAAGCCCAGCGCACCTTTACGCTGGCAGACTGGTCACGGCTGCCGCTGCCGTACTCGCCGTTGTAGCCCAGCACCAAGGCCGAGTAACGGCTCAGCGCCATCTCAGCCTGCAGGCCCACCAGCGCCGTGTTGCGCGCCAGCGGCGCACCAGCCACAGTAAAGCTGCTGGAGCCTTCAAACGCCATGGTGCGGTTCTGGCTCAAATTGCCCCAGGCATGGCGCACGCCCAGCGTTGCACGCACGCGGGTGTCTTTGCCTGCCAGCACAAAGTCACTGTGCGCACGCACACCCAGCGTGGTGCTGGCCAGTGTGTCACGGCTGGATTCGCTGCTTAGCGCTGCAAACCCGCCGCTTTCCTTGAAGCTGTTCGTACGCTGCTCACCCAGTGTGATGCCCACAAACGGCTCAAACCCTTGCTTGTCGTACTGGCCCATGGCGTAGCCCACTTCCGCAAACAACTGCGCCGTGTGGGCGCTGTAGTCAGCTTTGAGGTTCTGGTTCAAAGTGACCACGCTGCGTTCAGACTCAATGCTGTGCTTGGTATACGCCAAGCCACCCATCACGTTGATGCGGTTGCTGCCATAGCTAAAGCCCTTACCGGTGTACACCGCAGCGCTGTAGCTGCTGATGTCGGCCGAGGCATCACGGCTGCTCACCTTGGCATCGGCACTGGTGTAACCCACCGAGCCACCGACACGCCAGCCACTGCTCCCCACTTCTTCGTCAGCACCCAGAAACAGGCCCGTGGTGTTTTGCTTCACACCGGGTGTGTTGCTGTTGCCATCCATCTTTTGCCAGTGGCCCACCACCTCGACCCATGCCGGCAAGGCTTTGGACGATGGGAGGGCCGAAGCTGGCAGCAGCCCATCAGACTGGGCAATGGGTGCACCTGGGCGGAAGCCTGCCGTCAGATTGTTGCGCAAATGCTGCTGGCTGATGTTGGGCGCTTGCGCGCTCAGCATGTTCACGCTGCTAGCAACGGTGGAGTGCGTATCGCCTGAGAGACTGCTGAACACCGCCGCTGGCGTGCCGGCAGGCAATGTCTCGATGTGCTGGTACAGCGGGTGGCTGCTGGGCAAGCTTTCGATCGCGTTGGCTGCTGCGCCCTGATTGGACGTGTTAGCCAGATCGGCAAAGTGCATTTGCCCACCGTTATTGCCTCCGTTGCTTTTACGCTTGAGTTCCAAATCGACTTGATTGGCAATCGAGTAATCCAGCTTGGCATCCAGATAGGCATAGCTGGATGTTGCAGCACCAAAAGTGCCGTTGATCACGCCTGCCTTCAAAATCGTGTACTTCTTGCCCACTTGGAAGTCAGTCGCAGCATTCGACTCATTGCCCACATGCAGCACGCTGCCAGCCAGATTGGCCGTGCCTGTCACATCAATGCGGCTGCTGACTCCCGAGTCAGGATCTGCATGGAAACGGTAGGTGGAGCCAGTTTGGAATGTCAAATTACCGCCCACTGCCAACGCGGTGCCGCTGGCCACCTCCAAAGCTGCACCGGTGCTCACAGTGACATCGCCCGCACCTAATGCACTGTTGTTGGCCGCCACCAGCGTGCCGCCATGGAGCACAGTGCCACCTGTGTAGCCGTTGGTACCGCTCAGGGTCAGGGTGCCCCAGCCGGTCTTGCTCAGACTGCCACCGCTGCCACTCATCACGCCCGAGTAGGTGGTCGATGTGTTGTTACTACCAACCGTCAGTGTATTAGAGCCCAGTACCACCGAGCCTGCGCCCTCCAGCGAGCCTGCACGTTGAGCGACTGTGGCATTGCTGATGTCGAAAGTGGCACCGCTACTTGCGTTCAACGCTGTGGTGGATGAAAGACTACCGCCAGTACCGATGGTCAGCGTTCCCGCATTAATTAAGGTGTTGCCAGTACGGCTGTCGACACCATTCAACATCGTGGTGCCTGAACCGTTCAGTACTACGCTGCCCTCACCACTAATGTCGGTATTCAGTTGGACAGTTCCCCCGCTGGAATTGATCTCAAGCGTTCCATTCGCTCGAATCAGCATCCCGTTCACGGTAGAAACAGAGCCTCCCGCCGAGATACTCAACAAACCAGCTCCTCCAGCACCTGCTTTGCTGCTGTCTCCACTTCCTGAGGCCCCGCCAACAATGATGTAATTTGCAGAGAGAGGCCTATTGCCCATTCCTAATGCACCATCTCCACCGTTGCCACCTTTTCCAGAGAGGTAGGTCGCGGCACTGCCACCATCACCACCAATAGCAAGGTTGTCTAAAGACAAGCTATTTACACCAGCTTGGAAAATATAAAGACTTGCGTGGCTTCCATTCCCCCCATCTCCACCAGAATATCCATTTGCCCCGGCTCCAGCCCCTCCTCCGCCCCCTCCAAGAACCAGAGAGCCTTTCCAGACCTCATCGTTATTTACATAATTCGTTGTAGCAGTGTCTAATGATTGGCCATTTCCACCTTGATGCGCCACACCTGCACCGCCCCCGCCCCCGCCCCCGCCGCTTACCCCTACCACGGTGACATCAGCCAAGTAATCTGAATGGAAATTCGTTTGAGTAGCAGTTTTCCCACTCAAAGTGCCTTGACCTCCCGCACCACCGAGGCTTCCCCCACCTGCCCCACCATTCCCTTCTGAACTACCACCACCGCCGCCGCCGCCCATACCCCCATTACCACCGCTAGAACCACCACTTACAGCGGCCCCTCCCTGTCCGTTCAACATGTCGAAGGGTTGAAAATAATTTTGAGCAGCAGCGTAGGGAGCAGTACCTAGCAGTAGTATCGCAATAGCTGCTGCAGGGGATCGAAACTCAACACCTCGATTTCCATCATGAATAAATTCAAAAACTGCTTTACTAATTACTGTTAATGGTTTTGGAAAAATTTTAACTTTTTTATTCACAATGAAAACTCTCCGAATGCATCGCTGCTATTTAATAACACAATATAAATTTCCGGTTTTCGATGCAAAAGCGGCAATGTCTACCCCACACCTCTCTAGGGATGCTCTGCATAGATCAGAAATCGCCGTGCTACACGGCATCAGCACTGTCATCGATACACCACCGTCGCCGGTAAGTCATTGATTCTTCGTTAACAAATATGCGTACTGCGCTTTCAAAATTAGCTGCATCTGGTGTGAAAGCGATTTATGCAGAGGCTCCTTAGGCGCAATGGAATCTAACAGGAAATACAACTTCCAACATCCCTGAAACTTGGTATTTTTGCCCAAGCTGGCATCGTTTATTCGATAATTCATATTAATGCTCTAATAAAAATATAATAATTAGTACCAAAGTGGTGCGCACCGCTGACCAATAGCATCGACAAACGGGGACATGCGGGCAAGCAAGGGATGCGCTACACGGCGCGGTCTCGAAATCTGGCCATGGCCCGTGGAGGATGTCAGATCCCCGGCACCTTTTTAGCCTCATTCATGGCGCCGGAGCGCTCGCACTGTTCGGCGTACCGCTGGAGGTGGTCGGTCTTTGCTGCGTCTTCGGCCATGGCATCTCGGTAATCGAGAGCACGGCGTTGTACCCCTGTATCACGGGCCAAGCTGCCCGGCAGACTCTTGCATCAATGGCGTGGCCATCAGCTCTTGCAGCCAGCTCTGTGTATCGCTGGCTGCACTGTCCGAGTAGCTGGCTGCAGTTGCTGCGTGCTCTCGGACGGCGGCAGTATTTACGGCGAAGGCGCACGCTTTCTCAATGGCCGTGCAGCTGGGCATATCGCAGCTGACCAAGGCTGCCGCGCCTAGACTGGGGTATTCTTTTAAGGAAGCGCATGACAAACAAAGTTGTACTCATCACTGGTGGCAGCCGCGGCATAGGTGCTGCTACGGCGTTACAAGCAGCAACCAAGGGATGGGATGTCGTCATTAGCTACAACAATGAGCATGCAGCAGCACATGCTGTTGTCTCAAGTATTGAGAGTCTCGGGCGGCGCGCTGCTGCTGTCCAAGCAGATGTAGGTAGTGAAGAGCAAATACAGTGCTTGTTCACCTTGGTGGATGAGCAGTTTCGCCGGCTCGATGCCTTGGTAATTAACGCAGGGGTGGTCGACAAAGCCCAGACAGTGGCTGAGTTCAGCTTGCAGCGCTTGGAACGCATGTTCCGCATCAACACGATCGGAGCATTCCTCTGCGCACGTGAAGCTGTTCTGCGAATGAGTACATCACGCGGTGGTCAAGGCGGCTCTATCGTGAATGTCTCCAGCATTGCGGCAAGGCTGGGCGCTCCACACCAGTATGTGGACTACGCTGCATCCAAAGGTGCCATGGACGTGATGACGCTGGGTCTAGCCAAAGAAGTTGCAGCAGAAGGTATCCGCGTAAATGCTGTACGCCCTAGCCTGATTGACACTGATATTCATGCCAGCGGTGGACAGCCGGACAGGGTCCAACGCCTTGCAGCAAACGTGCCGATGCAACGTGGTGGGACAGCCCAAGAAGTAGCAAACGCTATCGTTTGGTTGATGTCTGATGAGACTCCTTACAGCACAGGTAGTTTGATTGAAATCTCAGGGGGAAACCTCTAGAAGTCTGAGAAATTCAGCGCTTCAGTGGAAAAAAAGTGCACTCAGGCCCGGTTCCGAGCCATTAAAAAATATATCGATGTAATCACAACCATGCAGCACGCAAAGGGAGTAATGTGAAGAGCCGGTAGGTTTGTTATCTTTATTTTTTAAGTGAGGTTCTTTATGTCTTGGCTCCAAAAGTGCTTTAGATCTCTTTCTTGCTGTATGGGCCGTCGCTCACTTACAGCAACCGCCACAGAACCACCGCCGTCGCAGCCAGACAAGGCTCCAACAGACAAGGAGAAAAGCAATGACCAGCAACAGCAACAACAGCCCTACAAGCACGAGCCACTAAACGCATTGCAGCAAAACTATTAAGCACAAGTGCAAATCAACATGCCTGCTATCAGCAGGTTTTTTTCTTTCTTTTTGGGGGTGTTTGAAGGCCGTTACTTACGCATTCGTACATCACTGGTATTAGTTATGCCTCATTGTGAAGACGTGAAAGCCGATTTGGTCTTTCACTCACTCCATAGGAGAAATTGCAATGACACAGTCCAACCAACCAAGCCAGACTAACCCGAGCCAAAAACCTGGCCAAGCTGAGCAATCTGCCCCCAACAAGCAGCAGCCAGGGCAGACCCCAAACAAGGAGCAGGACGACAAGCAAAAGCAACCCAGCTAAAGCTAGCGCTCTTTCAGGGAACCGATTCGTTTACCAGTTGGTAATGATGTAACAGAGCCCGTACTTAGCGAGTTTTTTACGTTTTTTTGTTGATGCTCCATCCGACAAGCCTTCTACTTCGCACATTCGGTGCTGCAGCTTGTCTACTCTAGGCTGCAAAGAGGCCGAGGGTTCTCCAGAGGGTAAAAACGTTGATAAATCAGATATTGTCAACAGATGTAAATGAATTGCTATAAAGGCTGATGGGTTGACTACCCGACTTCTTGTCAACAAGTTTTATGCTGGGCCGTGGTTTTCCCTCCCGAACTCTCTTAATTCCCATGGTACGCCGAAAGGCACCCGCACTTTATCTCCATCCGCCCTGCGCAAGCTCGGCGGATTTTTTCACTTCTGGAGTCCGCTATGTCTCGCTACACCGCTTTCTGAACCAGTAAAACGCGAAGGCGCCCCCCAGCTTTCAACGGCCCTGGAGAAACGCTGGAACAGTGCGAAACAAAGCGACGCCTCAAATTCAAGGACAAAGGAAGCCTTTACCTCCTGTCAAAAGTGTGGCTGCTGGAGCAAGCCAGGCAGCAAGCAAAATCCCAACCAATCGAAGCGCGCCAAGTCAGCGCTGATGCCAGATGCGATTCATCTTCAAACTAAACGGTCGAGCTAGTGCGGACACTTTCGCCAGCACAGACGCTTCATGCGCCGGTGGCGTTATTGCAGGGGTCAGCACTGCAGCAGTAGGACATTCAGCATGACCCCGCACCTCTAACTGCAGCGCATACCGCGCTTTAAACCCGCCTCAAGCCCACCACCAGGGCTTTATTACTTGTGGCCGCCCTTCCTCAATCGCCTGGAGTGCTCTGTACGCCTGATGTTTGAACCTGCACGCACCGCTGCAGCTGGCGCAGCAGGGAAAGGTGGCAACACCAAGCTGGCAGCAGATATTCGCGCCTTCTGGTTCTACGCACTTCGCGCCAAAGCTGCAGACAACATTGCTGATGAACGCGGCAAGATGGAAGCATCCAAGCAGTTGGGTCATACATACGTACAGACCACCAAACGCCACTACTTGCGTCGCGGGGCCAAAATCCAAGCGACGAAGTAGGACACCTCTACCCCTTCTGCACCTGCAATCGGGGGCATAATAACGGCTGGTTATGAACTCGCAGCAATTGATTGTTGCGGAGCGCTCCGCAAATAGAACGCTTACCGCCGCAGTCATTGCGGGTAAAAACATAATCAAATCAATGTGGTGGCGTTAGCTCAGTTGGATAGAGCAACAGCCTTCTAAGCTGTGGGTCACTGGTTCGATTCCAGTACGCCGCGCCACGAAAGAAGTCTCAAGCCCTGCACAACCCCGTTGTGCAGGGCTTTTTGCTTGTCTCGCACCTTCCAGGTACCGGGCACTTCTATGCATCCGCCAAAGACACGGCCTCAGTACTGCACGGCCTGCACTTCGCCTACTGCACACGCCCCAAGTACAGTAAAAAAAGTACGTATCGCAGTGTATTGACTCAACGGGCAAATCGATGGGAGCTACGCACAGCCAGGCATGCAAGCGCACCAGCCCAAAGACTGTCACCACAGCGTCTTTACCTCTCCCCTACTGGCATACGGTTTTATCGGATCGAGCTGTTTAGCCCATATGCTTGGCTGTACGCCATTGCAATAACCTACCAGCGAAGACACCGTGACAACACTTCCATCCTTGATGCTCGCAGCCGTACACAACGGCTTTGGTGCCCCTGACGTTCTGCACCCCCAAGACATCCCCCTACCGGCCATACGCCCCAATGATTTGCTCGTGCGCGTGCACGCCGCTGGTCTCAATCGTGCAGAGCTGAACTGGCGCCAAGGCAAGTACGGACCCAACCCGGGCTTTGGAGACAGTGACCAGGTCATTGGACTGGAGATGGCCGGAGAAGTCGTCGCCATGGGGCCGCAGGTCAGCGGCTTTCGTTTGGGCGAACGCGTCATGGGCATTGTGGGCGGCGGCGCATATGCACAGTACGCACGCATCGACGCTGGCATGGCCATGCGTGTACCTGAAGGCATCAGCGATGTAGAGGCCGCAAGCATTCCCGAGGCCATGGTGACAGCACACCATGTGCTGCAGCATCTGGGAAACCTGCAAACCGGTGAACGGGTGCTGATTCACGGTGCAGGTGGCGGCGTGGGCACAACCCTGGTGCAAATGGCACGCATGGCAGGTGCAAGCACCGTTGTCACCACCAGCAGCGCTGGCAAGCATGAGCGCCTGCGCGCCTTGGGCGCTGACATCACCGTGGATTACGCCAGCCAGGACTTTGCCGAAGTCATTGCCAGCGAAGTGTCTGGCGGGCGTGTCGACGTAGTGATTTGCAATATGGGTGCGCCATATCTGGAGCGCAATGTCCGTAGTCTGGATATGGCTGGCCGCCTCATTCAGCTAGGGTTGCAAGGTGGCGCCAGCGGTACGCTGCCGATGGATGTGATGATGACCCGCAGGCTGCGCATAGAGGGCACGGTCATGAAGTCGCTCAGCACCGTGCAAAAAGTGGCCATGACCCAGCGTTTTGCCCAGCGCTGGCTCCCCGTCATCGCGCGCCGTGAACTACTGCCCTTGATTGAGCAGCAATACCCTCTGGCGCAGGCGGCACAAGCACATGCACACCTGGAAACTCAGCAACCTTTTGGCAAGATTGTGCTGACCTGCTCTGACTAGGTCTGCAAAAAAATAGCGGCTAAAGCCGCTATTTTTATTGAATGACTGGTCAGCTGTTTTATTTGCTGGCGGTCAGCATTCCGCTGCCGTTTGACAATGATTCGACCCAATGGCGTACACGCTCTGCATCACCTTGGCGGCTGTACTTACCCACCGAATCCAAAAACACCATGATGATTTTTCGGCCAGATACCTCCGCCTGCATCACCAGGCAGCGGCCAGCCTCTGAGATGTAGCCGGTCTTTTGCAGGCCAATGTCCCAGCGGTCGCTCTTGACCAAGCTGTTGGTGTTATTGAACTGCAGCATGCGGTTACCCACGGCCACTTCATAGCTGGGCGATGTGGAGTATTGGCGCATCAGCGGGTTGGCGTGTGTCACGTTCACCAATGTAGCCAGATCATGTGCACTGGACTGGTTGCGGCTCGACAAGCCTGTTGGCTCTACATACTGGGTTTCTGTCATGCCCAGCAGCTTGGCCTTGTTGTTCATCAACTGCACGAAATGTGTCAGGCCACCGGGGTACGTACGCCCCAGCGCATGGGCTGCACGGTTTTCGCTGGACATCAGCGCCAAGTGCAGCATTTCACCGCGGCTCAGCTGTGTGCCCACGCGCAAACGCGAGCTGCTGTGCTTTTCAGTGTCCACATCGTCTTGCGTGATGGTGATCATTTCATCCATCGGCAACTTGGCTTCAGCAATCAGCAAGCCTGTCATCAGCTTGGTGATAGAGGCAATGGGCAAGACCGCATGGTCGTTCTTACTCAGCAGCACCTCCTTGGTGTCCTGGTCCAGCACCAGCGCAACGCTGGACTTCAGATCCAAAGGATCAGACACCTGGTGCAAGCCCGCCATTTGCCCAAACGAAGGCCGCGCTACAGCTACTGCTGCCGCACCCGCGGCTGCAGCAGCTACTGCACGCGTGGCTGTCGCTTTGCGCGCAACTTTGGTATTGGATTTAACTGCCCGCGTGGCGACCACCTTGCGGTTAGATGTAGCGGACTTGGTTTTCTTTTGTGCCACGACCTTTTTGGTACTGGTGGCTTTGGCCGTCTGTTTTTTCTTGACTGAAGCAGAGGCTGCGGTGGTTTGCTTCTTGGTCGGGGCCTTTTTCGATGCGTAAGCGGCTGGGGCAGCCAATGCACAACTCAAAGTCAAAAAGGCCAGCGCTTTGGCGATTCGACCATACGCAAACGGGGATCGGTGGTGCATGCAAGTGCTCCGAGCAACAAACAACAAGGGAGTGCCGTTACCACCAAAGAAAGTCATGCCATTTACCGAAATACACAACTTTTTAGCGGAAATTAAGCGAATTATAGGACGACACCTACCGTTTGTAGCACGCAGCTAGCACTCAATTTCATTTATTTGAGAGCAAGCAATACAGACGGCATCGAACTTCGCCAAAGCACTACCGCTTGTCGCCTTGCCGCATTTCACAATCCGGCAGGTCAGTAGCTGGGCGGCACTTGTAAAAACATACAAAATACCACCCTGCAGCCACCTTATGCGGTCACTGTTTGCACCACTGGCGCACGGCGCAAGCCTGACAAAATCGCCCGGATAGATGCCGACACGATGTTGGCATCCATGCCCACACCAAACACGGTGTGGCTATCGTCTACGCGCACTTCAACGTAGGCCACCGCCTGGGCATTGGCACCCTCACCCACTGCATGCTCCGAATAATTCATCACACGTACTTGGCGGCCCAGCGATTGCGACAGCGCCTGAACAAAGGCGTCAATCGGGCCAGTGCCCTGCGCCTCCAGCACGCGCTCTTGGCCATCCCAGTTGAGCTTGGCATTCAAAGTCACCACGCCATCTTCTTCGGCCAAACGATACTGCGGTGCCTGGGCCACATCCATGCCAAATTCCTTGCGGAAAATCTTCCACAAGTCTGCTGCTGTGAACTCGGTACCCAAAGAATCCATTTCTTGTTGCACGATTTGCGAGAACTCGATTTGCAAGCGACGTGGCAACTGCAAGCCGTACTCTGCCTCAAGCAGATAAGAAATGCCGCCCTTGCCGGACTGGCTGTTCACGCGAATCACGGCCTCGTAGCTGCGGCCCAAATCCTTGGGGTCAATCGGCAGATAAGGCATGTCCCAGATGTCGTTTTCCTTGCGTGCCGAAAACGCCTTCTTGATCGCATCCTGGTGCGAGCCAGAGAACGAGGTGTAAACCAGCTCACCCACATAGGGGTGGCGAGGATGCACCGGCAACTGATTGCAGTACTCCACCGTGGCGCGAATGCCGTCGATATCCGAAAAATCCAGTCCAGGATTGATACCCTGGATGTACATATTCAAAGCCACATTCACGATGTCGAGATTGCCGGTGCGCTCACCATTGCCGAACAAGCAGCCTTCCAGACGATCAGCACCAGCCAGCAACGCCATTTCAGCAGTGGCCGTGCCTGTACCGCGGTCGTTGTGGGGGTGTACGGACAAAACGATTGAGTCACGGCGCAGCAAGTTGCGGTGCGTCCACTCCACCATGTCAGCAAAGATATTGGGGCTGGAATGCTCCACAGTCGTCGGCAAATTGATGATGCATTTCTTTTGCGGCGTGGGTTGCCAAACTTCAGTCACTGCATCGACCACGCGCTTGGAAAATTCAACTTCCGTATCCGAATACATCTCGGGCGAATATTCAAACGTCCAGTCGGTGCTGGGGTGCTCTGCCGAGATGTCTTTGAACAGTTGCGCATTGGTGCGGGCCAGCTCCACAATTTCGTCTTCGCTCATATTGAGCACCACTCGGCGCATCACAGGCGCGGTGGCGTTGTACAGGTGAACGATGGCACGGGGCACACCTTCCAGCGCTTCAAAGGTGCGTCGGATCAAGTGCTCACGGGCCTGGGTCAGCACCTGCACGGTCACATCATCGGGAATGCGCTTTTCCTCGATGAGCTTGCGCATGAAGTCAAATTCAATCTGAGAAGCCGAAGGAAAGCCGACTTCAATTTCCTTGAAACCGATCTTCACCAACTGCTCGAACATGCGAATCTTGCGCTCGATGTCCATGGGCTCAATCAGTGCCTGGTTGCCATCACGCAAATCCACGCTGCACCAGACTGGTGGCTTGGTGACGACTGCGTCGGGCCATGTGCGATCGGTCAAACGGACAGGAACAAAGGGTTGGTATTTGCTAGCGGGGTTGTGCAACATCGACATAGGAGCTCTCTTTCGTGATTCAAGAAAAATTGACCTGATCCCCCAGCAACTCAACAAAAAAGGCCCGTCGCTGGAAGCTACGGGCCTTGGAAGTAGGGTGTTTTGTACGCGCGCGCTACTTGATCTGCCCGATGGACATGGTTAGTAGTAGAGCTAGCGACAGGTTTTGCATGCGTTTTACTCTAGCACAGTTTTCAAAAAACAATGCTTGCGTTTTTACTTAGTGGTGCAAACCACGTTCTTCAGGCTCGTCTTTGGACGTGCTGATCACGCTGGTTTGCTGGCCCTTGGCCTTGCGCATCAAATATACAACGTAGCCGCTGAACCCGTACAGGGCGAACACCGCAAACAGTACCGTGGGAGTGTGGATATTGACGATGGCAATACCCAGCACGATGAGCACGATGGCTGCAAACGGCACGCTGCGCTTCATGTTGAAGTCTTTGAAGCTGTAGAAAGGCACGTTGGTGACCATCGTCAAGCCCGAGTACAGCGTCAAGATGAACATCACCCACATCATCTGCACCCAAGTGATCAAACCATCTTCACCGCGCACGACGCCATAGTCGTTGAACACCCAGATAAAGCCGACCACCAAAGCGGCAGCTGCTGGCGAGGGCAGGCCCTGGAACCAGCGCTTGTCCACCACCCCAGTATTCACGTTAAAGCGCGCCAAACGCAGTGCTGCACAAGAGCAGTACACAAATGCGGCAATCCAGCCCCAGCGCCCCAAGCCTTTGAGTGCCCATTCATATGCAATCAACGCAGGTGCGACGCCAAAAGACACCATATCGCACAGCGAATCCATTTGCTCGCCAAATGCACTCTGGGTGTTGGTCATCCGGGCAACACGGCCATCCAGGCTGTCGAGCACCATGGCACAAAAAACACCGATGGCGGCCAGGTCAAAACGGCCATTCATGGCCATGACGATGGCGTAAAACCCACCAAACAAGGCCGCCAATGTGAATAAGTTGGGCAATATGTAAATGCCCTTGCGACGCTTGCGAACCACTACGCCGTTATCGCCTGTGTGGGCGTCATTGCTGTCATGCATGTAATGCACCTCCAGAGCGCTGCCTCTTGAAAGCCGAGGCAGCTATTAAAACCATAGTATTTTACGCAGACTGCTTTTGCATCCAGCTTGCTACCAGTGTATCGCTGTAGCCATGTCACCTGACAAATAAAAAGGCCACTGCGCTGGCAGTGGCCCTGGGCTGCAGTCCGCGCGGTGCGGCCTGCATGGTTCGCGCATCAGTTGCGGGTTTGGTCAACCAGCTTGTTCTTGGAGATCCAAGGCATCATGGCGCGCAGCTGGCCACCGACTTGTTCGATGGCGTGGTCGGCATTTTGACGACGACGTGCAGTCATGGATGGGTAGTTCAGACGACCTTCGCTGATGAACATCTTGGCGTATTCGCCGCTCTGGATGCGCTTCAGAGCATTGCGCATGGCCTTGCGCGATTCTTCGTTGATGACTTCAGGGCCAGTCACGTACTCACCATACTCCGCGTTGTTGGAGATGGAGTAGTTCATGTTGGCTATGCCGCCTTCGTACATCAGATCCACAATCAGTTTGAGCTCGTGCAGGCATTCAAAGTAAGCCATTTCAGGAGCGTAGCCAGCTTCGGTCAGGGTCTCAAAGCCCATCTTCACCAGCTCCACCGCACCGCCGCACAGCACGGCTTGTTCGCCGAACAGGTCAGTTTCGGTTTCTTCCTTGAAGTTGGTCTCAATGATGCCGCCCTTGCCGCCGCCATTGGCCATGGCGTAAGACAGTGCCACATCACGCGCCTTGCCAGACTTGTCCTGGTAGATCGCGATCAAGGAAGGAACGCCGCCGCCCTTGAGGTACTCGGAACGCACAGTGTGGCCAGGGCCCTTGGGGGCCACCATGATCACGTCCACGTCGGCGCGTGGCACCACCTGGTTGTAATGCACGTTAAAGCCGTGAGCGAAGGCCAAGGTAGCGCCCGACTTCATGTTGGGGGCCACATTGTTGTTGTAGACGTCAGGAATGTTCTCGTCAGGCAGCAGCATCATGACCACGTCAGCAGCCTTCACGGCTTCGTTGACTTCCATGACGGTCAGGCCAGCCTTACCCACTTTGTCCCATGAAGCGCCGCCCTTGCGCAGACCCACGATGACTTTCACGCCGCTCTCGTTGAGGTTCTGAGCGTGTGCGTGGCCTTGGCTGCCGTAACCAATGATGGCAACGGTCTTGCCCTTGATCAGGCTCAGGTCACAGTCTTTGTCGTAGAAAACTTTCATGTTTGGCTCCAGTTATTTCCAGTGTGTTTATGGGGGTGAAAACGTTATTTAAAAAATCAGTGTACGCGGCAAACAAGCATCAAACGCGCAAGATACGCTCGCCACGGCCAATGCCTGAGGCACCGGTGCGCACGGTTTCCAAAATCGCGGTGCGATCCAAACCTTGCAGGAACGCGTCGTTCTTGGACTGGTCCCCTGTCAGCTCAATCGTGTAGCTTTTCTCGGTCACGTCGATGATGCGGCCACGGAAGATATCCGCCATGCGCTTCATCTCCTCGCGCTCTTTGCCCACCGCACGCACCTTGACCATCATGAGTTCGCGTTCGGTGTAGGCCCCTTCGGTCAGGTCCACCACTTTCACGACTTCGATCAGGCGATTGAGGTGCTTGGTGATTTGCTCAATGATGTCATCCGACCCCGTGGTCAGGATGGTCATGCGCGACAGCGACGGGTCTTCCGTCGGTGCCACGGTGAGCGATTCAATGTTGTAGCCGCGTGCCGAGAAAAGGCCAACCACGCGCGATAAGGCACCAGGCTCGTTTTCGAGCAGCACGGCAATGATGTGTTTCATGTCCAGATCCCTCTTTTCGCTGCCCTCCCCTGCCACCGGTAAGTGACAAGCTTGGCAAACAATAGATTCGTCAAAATAAGAGCGCTTAGCGCAGACTCAGTCTGCATTTGCGCATGAAAAGACTTTGAAAACAGCTACCAGCCTGCGCTGGCAGCTTCTGTTTTTTACAAGTCGTCTGGCCCGAGCAGCATTTCCGTGATGCCCTTGCCGGCCTGCACCATGGGGAATACGTTCTCGGTGGGGTCGGTGCGAAAGTCGATGAATACGCACTTGTTTTCTTCGCGTGCAATGCGCCGCGCTTCAATCAAAGCGGCCTCCACCTGCGACGGGTCTTCCACCAGGATACCGGCATGGCCAAAGGCCTCGGCCAGCTTTACGAAGTCAGGCAGTGAATCCATGTAGCTGCTGGAGTAGCGGCCCGAGTATTCAATCTGCTGCCACTGGCGCACCATTCCGAGGAAACGGTTGTTCAGCGCACAGATGATCACCGGGGTGTTGTACTGGCGGCAAGTGGCCAGCTCCTGGATGTTCATCTGGATCGAGCCTTCGCCCGTGATACAGAACACTTCCGCCTGGGGCTTGGCCAGCTTGATGCCCATGGCGTACGGCAGGCCCACGCCCATGGTGCCCAGACCGCCAGAGTTGATCCAGCGACGTGGCTCATCAAATCGGTAGTACTGCGCAGCCCACATCTGGTGCTGGCCCACGTCTGACGTGACATACACGTCTTCGCCCTTGGTCATCTGGAACAGGGCATCCACCACTGCCTGGGGCTTGATCACGTCCTTGTTGCCACGGTCAAACTGCAGGCAATCGCGGCTGCGCCACGCTTCAATCTGTGTCCACCACTGGGCCAGCGCACCTTCGTCAGGCTGGGCGGTGGTTTCGCGGATCATGGCGATCAGCTCAGTGAGCACTTCTTTGACATCGCCCACGATAGGCACGTCCACCTTCACCCGCTTGGAGATGGAAGAGGGATCAATGTCGATGTGAATGATCTTGCGCTCTGCCGACATGAAGTGCTTGGGGTTACCAATCACGCGGTCGTCAAAACGTGCGCCCACGGCCAGCAGCACATCGCAGTTTTGCATGGCATTGTTGGCCTCAATCGTGCCGTGCATGCCCAGCATGCCCAGGTATTTGCTGTCGCTGGCAGGGTAAGCGCCCAGGCCCATCAAGGTGTGCGTGATGGGGTAGCCCAGCATGTCCACCAGAGCGCGCAGCTCAGGGCTTGCGTTGCTCAGCAACACGCCGCCACCGGTATAGATATAAGGGCGCTTGGCACTCAGCAGCAGTTGCAAAGCCTTGCGAATTTGACCCGAGTGCCCCTTCTTTACGGGGTTGTACGAACGCATTTCCACCGTCTGTGGATAGCTGCTGAACGCCGCTTTCTTGAAGGACACATCTTTGGGAATATCCACCACCACGGGGCCAGGACGGCCTGTGCGTGCAACGTGGAAAGCTTTTTTCATGGTGATCGCCAGATCACGCACATCTTTGACCAAGAAGTTGTGCTTGACGATGGGACGCGTAATGCCCACGGTGTCGCACTCTTGGAAGGCATCGGTGCCAATCGATGCGGTCGAGGTCTGACCGCTGATCACCACCAATGGGATGGAATCTGTATACGCTGTGGCAATACCAGTGACAGCGTTTGTCAGGCCGGGGCCAGAAGTGACCAGCGCCACGCCCACTTCACCCGTCGCACGGGCAAAACCATCTGCGGCATGCACTGCGGCTTGTTCATGGCGCACCAAGACATGCTCGATGGTGTCTTGTTTGTACAGTGCGTCGTAGATATAGAGCACAGCACCGCCTGGGTAGCCCCACAGGTGTTTCACACCTTCGGCTTGCAGTGACTTGATGAGGATTTCGGCACCCATCAACTCCTGAGTGCCCGCTTGCGAAGAGGCAGCGGCCGCATTAGCGTGCTCTGCTTTAGAAATTTCCATGATCAACCTTTGTGAATTTCTCTAACGAAAAACCTTGGGTGCCCCTCGTCCGTATCCTTGTGGGATCGTCTTAGGACTTGAGGCCAGTGGACATGAGCGATATGGTGTACGCCGGACCCTGACCCGTTTGCCTTGTTCAATTGCAAGCGTCAATTATGGCACTGCAACATATGCTTTGGTCAACGCTTTTTGGGCAGTTTGCCAACGCAATGCGATAATGAACGTCTTTGCCGTGCGCTGCCACTCGTTACACCTGTAAGCAGCTTCGCGAGATTTCGACTTACCGGGCACCCCTGTCTTGGCCACTGAACAAGAGCTATCCGACTTCCTCAAAGGCGTAGAAAAACGAGCTTTCAAGCGCTCGGTTTATCACGTCCGCGACGAAGAAGCGGCTTTGGATATCGTGCAAGACAGCATGATGAAACTGGCCCAGCATTACGGCGACAAGCCCGCTGCTGAGCTGCCCATGCTGTTCCACCGGATCTTGTCCAACTGCACACTGGACTGGTTTAGACGGCAAAAAACCCGAAATGCGCTGTTTACCAATATGAGTGACCTCGCGCATGGAGATGACGGTGATGACGATGGGTTTGATTGGATGCAAACTTACGCAGCCAACGAAGAAGGCGAAGCTGCCCAAAGCGCCGAGGTACTCACCCAGCGCGCCCAATTGTTAAAAAGTATTGAAAATGAAATTCAATCTTTACCCACGCGTCAACGGGAGGCTTTCTTGCTGCGTTACTGGGAGGACATGGATGTTGCAGAAACCGCTGCTGCCATGGGTTGTTCCGAAGGCAGTGTAAAAACACACTGCTTTAGAGCGGTTCAATCGTTGAGCAAAGCGCTCAAAGCAAAAGGAATCGAGTTATGACCACACCTTCGCACCACGATGAACTTGCGGCAGAGCAATTTGCACGCAAGCTGACAGCGCACCTGTCCATGGCAGAAGCAGGTTTACCCTATGTGGTCACCGAACGCCTGCGCGCCTCTCGTATTCAGGCCATGTCCATGCGCAAGCGCAGCAGTGCGCCCCTGCGGGCACCTAGCACCGAGTCTGCGGTTTCACTCCTGGGCATTCAAAGTGATGGAACGATGTCACTGGGTGCCTCTGGCAACAACCACGACAACACACCGATCTGGGTGCGCCGCCTGCTGACAGCCATCCCCTTGATCGCGCTGGCTGCTGCCCTTGCATTTATTGGTGTTGACCAAGACAGCCGCACTATCATTGATGTAGCCGAAGTCGACGCAGCGCTGCTGACCAGTGAATTGCCACCTGCTGCCTATACGGACCCAGGTTTCCAGCAGTATTTGCAGACCACCGTTTCCGACACCCCTTAAACTTGCCAACTGCATGTTTCACTTTTTGGTGACTCCATGCAGTTTTACACTTGGCAATACATGCCCCTGACTGCTGACACCCCTACAACCCCTCGCACTCCCATCTTCGCCATTGCCATGGCGTGCGTGTTGTTGTTCGGTTTTGCCGCAGTGGGGGTCTGGAGCATGGGCCAAGTGGCCATGGTGCCAAGCGCTGTCCCACCCAGCTTGTCGGTCGAGGGAGAAAACACTCGCAACTCCTTGACTGCGGATGCCCATTCGCACCTTCGCCTCACGGCCTCGGGCCCTGGCTGGCGAGAGATTACAGAGGCGCAGCGCCAAGTGTTGATGCCTTTGCGCGATCGCTGGGACACCATCGGTGCACTCGCCAAGCGACGCTGGCTGGTTTTGGCTGACCGCTACCCCAGCATGGAAGAGTCAGAGCGCAACAAACTTGTTAGCCGCATGAATACCTGGGCCAACCTGAGCGTGCAGCAACGCAATCAGGCCCGAATTAATTTTGAGAGCACCAAGCGATTGTCTGCGCAAGAGTTGCAGTCAAAATGGGATGAATATCAGGCGCTCAGCGAAGCTGAAAGAAAACGCCTGGCCGAGCAAGCACGCAAAGCAAAGACGGCCAAGAAATCCAAGCGCAAGCTGGCTCAACCACCGGCGCCCAAGCCTGCCAGCGCACCTGCAGAGCATTCCGGCACCACAGCCCCTGCTACGGTCACAACACACCCGGTAGCAACACCGTCGGTGGTAGAAACCATTCCGGTTTTGACACCACAGGCGGCGCCTTCGGTGCATATCAGTCCGTTTGAGCGCAAGCCCTCTGTGACGAGCCAGCCCATCTCGGCCCCTCAGGCAGCGCCCAACCTGGTTTTGCCCCCGATGCCTGCACACACCGCAGAGCCCGGCGCCCCAATGCCCCCGCACACCCCCGATTCACATCGACCTGCAAGCCCGCAGGAGCCATCCAAACCACTCCCCATCGCCCCCACTCCTGCCCAATAAATGTGCACCTTCTGCGATGAGGCTCTCGTTTTCTGAACCAGCCTGCATGTCTTTACCCGCCCCCGCCGCATTTGTCTCACTGCCTGCCCCCAGCCTGCGCCGTCGAATGGCCTGCTGGCTTTACGAGGGTTTGCTGCTATTTGGGATCGTCTTCGTTGGTGGACTGGTACTTGGCAGCGCAGGTGTGCTCTTTAGCCACCCACTCTCTCCAAGCACGCTGCAAGCGATCTTGTTTTTAGTCCTTGGCTGCTACTTCGCTTGGTTCTGGAGCAAGGGGCAGACGCTGGCCATGAAAACATGGCACATCCAGGTCGTCGATAAATATGGCCGCCCTATGACACGTATTCGAGCGCTCGCACGCTATGCACTGGCGTGGTTATGGCTACTCCCCCCTTTGGCCGTTGTAACGCCATTTCACCTGCCGATGGCCGAAGTAGCGGTACTCACGCTGGGCTGGGTGGCTGTATGGGCACTACTGAGCCGCTTTCACCCGCAGCGCCAGTTTCTGCACGATCTATTGGCTGGTACGCGCTTGATCGACGCCCACGCCTCGACCCCGCCCACCAAAGAGGCTCCATGAGCCTGAGCCCTGCCCTGCTACTTCGTTAAAAATAAAGCCATGACACAGCACCCAGCATTTTCCATTTGCGTCTATTGCGGCTCTCGCCCTGGAGAGCTCCCTGCCTATGCCGACGCTGCGCGCGCAGTAGGCACGTGGATTGGCCAGCATGGTGGTCAATTGGTCTATGGCGGCGGGCGTACTGGCCTGATGGGCATGGTGGCTGATGCAACCAAAGCCGCTGGTGGCCGCGTGGTTGGAGTTATTCCTCAGGCATTGGTTGACAAAGAACTGGCTAACCAAGCCTGCGATGAGCTGCACATCGTGGCCAACATGCATGAGCGCAAAGCCATGATGGCAGAGCGCAGCAACACCTTTTTAGCCTTGCCAGGCGGGATCGGCACTTTTGAAGAACTCTTTGAAGTGTGGACCTGGCGCCAGTTGGGCTATCACGACAAACCTATTGGCATACTGAATGTCAACGGCTACTACGCCAACATGCTGGAGTTCCTGAAATCCACAGTCCAAAACGGGTTCATGGGCGCTTGGCAGATGGATTTGATTCGCACCAGCGAGAACGCTGAAGACCTGCTGAAATTTCTGGTGGAGTCTGCAGGGACAGCCCCCGAAAGCAAAAATCTTCGCGACGTCATATAAACTCAGCTGCTGCAGCCATAAAAAAAGCGATCCCTAAGGATCGCTTTTTTTATGCTCTTTCGCTGACTCAAATGGCTGCATCATCAAGGTCACCCGTGCGAATACGCACCACCTTCTCAACGGGGGTCACAAAGATCTTCCCATCACCAATCTTGCCGGTGCGTGCAGCAGTCACGATGGCATCCACACACCGATCAGCATCTTCAGTGGCCACAGCCACTTCAATTTTCACCTTGGGCAAAAAATCCACGACGTACTCTGCACCACGGTACAGCTCGGTATGCCCTTTTTGGCGGCCAAAGCCCTTGACTTCCGTCACAGTCAAACCTGTCACGCCACACTCGGCCAAGGCTTCACGTACCTCCTCGAGCTTGAACGGCTTGATGATGGCAGTAATCATTTTCATGGTGAACGCTCCAGTGGAATTTAAAACTTGATCGATTGCGCGATGGCTTGCACTCAGCCTCGAAAACCGTTGGTTATCGGGTTGCGCCAGTCTTTGCCAAAGCTGCGATGCGACAGACGAGGCCCCACAGGGGCCTGCCTGCGCTTGTATTCGTTGATTCGAATGAGACGAACCACGCGCTCGACATTGGCACGATCATGGCCAGCAGCCACAATCGCCTCAATAGATTCGTCATTTTCCATGTATCGACCAATGATGTCGTCCAGCAAGGAATAAGGCGGCAAGCTGTCCTCATCCTTTTGGTCCGGCCTTAGCTCGGCACTGGGCGGGCGCGTAATGATCCGCTCGGGAATCGGGTTCAATCCAGTACCGAATGAGTCATTGGCATTACGCCAAAGCGCCAGCTCAAATACACGTGTTTTGAATAGATCCTTGATCACAGCAAAGCCACCGGCCATATCACCGTACAAGGTGCAATAGCCCGTCGCCAGCTCGCTCTTGTTGCCCGTGGTTAACACGATGGAGCCAAACTTGTTGGACAGCGCCATGAGCAAAGTCCCTCGAATGCGTGCTTGCAAGTTCTCTTCGGTGGTGTCTTCCGCCAGCCCGAGGAACTGCTCTGCCAAGGCCGCCTTGAATGCCTCAAACTGCGGAGCTATGTCAATCACATCGTGGCGCACGCCCACGCGGTCAGCCATTTCTTGCGCATCTTTCCAACTGATGTCAGCGGTATAGGGCGAAGGCATCATGACCGTGCGCACGCGGTCTTTGCCCAGCGCATCCACCGCAATAGACAGCACCAAAGCAGAGTCAATCCCCCCTGACAAACCCAGCAATGCACCGGGAAAACCATTTTTGGAGACGTAATCACGCACTGCCAGCACCAAGGCACGCCACAGATAAGCGTTGTCATCTTGTACCAAAGCGACATCGCCAGACACTTGAATCTGGCCACTGTGCTGCTGCAAAGCAATCGTTACTAACGATGATTCAAACGATGGTGCACGCGCAGCGACGCAGCCATCCGCATTGAGCGCAAAACTGCTGCCATCAAATACCAATTCATCTTGGCCGCCGACCATATGGGCGTACACCACAGGCAGGCCTGTTTCAGCCACTCTCTGTGCGAGAACAGACTCCCGCTCCGCCTGCTTGCCCAGGTGATAGGGCGATGCATTCACAACAACCAGCATTTGCGCACCCGCCATTTTTGCGGCCTGCGCGGGCTCTTGCAGCCACGCATCTTCACAAATCAGAACGCCGATCTGGATGCCAGCTACGTCAATCAGACAAGGCTGATGCTGCGGCGTGAAATAACGCAGCTCATCAAATACGCCGTAATTGGGAAGCGCTTGCTTGACGTAGCTGGCCTGAATGCGGCCCTTACCGATCCAGCTTGCGGTGTTTTGTCGGTGCAAAGTGCCGGCGGTCGCTTGCGTGTGCCCCACCAGCAGCGTCATGCCCGGCCATGCTGTGCTGGCGTCCACAATAGATTGCAGCGCTTCATCACTGGCTTGCTGAAACGCGGGGCGCAGCAACAAATCTTCGGCAGCGTAGCCACACAGCGCCAGCTCAGGCGTGATCAGCAGCTTTGCGCCTTGCGCATGAGCGTCTCGTGCAGCTTCAATGATTTTTTGCGCGTTACCGCTCAGATCGCCCACCAAGAAGTTGAGCTGTGCAATACAAATGGATGTGATCATGAAAAGAGGGGCCCACAAGGCCTAAGCGCGATCAGCAGTTGCTAAATGGTATGTCACCGACTCAGCAAGCGTAAGCGTCAATTATCACCTTCTCGACCGTGCCCTACTCGCTCGTAATGAGAAGCCTCAAGCATGCATATAAAAAAGCCGCATTGCAAAGCAATGCGGCTGGAGTGTGGTTCACACATTCACTCTTCAAAAGCTTTCCCACTGATCCTCTTGCGCTGCTTCATCGTGCTTGGATGTCTCGGCAAGCTTGGTCGCAGGCCTGGCTGGTGCCACAGGCTTGCGCACCGTTTTCTCTGCTGTCGCCCTGCTGCGCATCGACAGCTCAGTGCTGCGTCGATTTGGCTGCTGCGCATTGTGCATCAAGGGGTCGGCTTTCCTTGCCGCAGACACTACCTCTGCACGGCTATCGAGTTTGAATACAGCCACTGCATCCACCAGATCTTGCGCCTGTTTGCGCAAGCTGTCTGCAGCAGCGGCACTCTCTTCAACCAGAGCGGCATTTTGCTGAGTGGTCTGATCCATCTGAGTGACAGCTTCGCCCACTTGTGCCACGCCCTGACTTTGCTCACTGCTGGCCGCACTGATTTCCCCAACGATATCGGTCACTCTGCGGATAGAAGTGACAACTTCACTCATGGTGCTACCCGCTTTGTCAACCAGCATGCTGCCTTGCTCAACGCGCGCTACGCTATCAGTGATCAGGCTCTTGATCTCTTTGGCCGCCTCTGCACTGCGCTGCGCCAAGTTGCGCACTTCTCCGGCCACCACAGCGAACCCTCGGCCTTGCTCGCCTGCTCGGGCCGCTTCCACTGCAGCATTGAGCGCCAAGATATTGGTTTGAAATGCAATGGAGTCAATCACACCAATGATGTCGGCAATTTTTCGGCTGCTTTCGTTGATACCGCGCATGGTATCGACCACCTGCCCAACCACTTCGCCGCCTTGCAAAGCAACGCTAGAAGCATTCAGCGCCAGCTGATTGGCTTGCCGCGCGTTGTCTGCGTTCTGGCGCACGGTAGAGCCCAGCTCCTCCATCGATGCGGCCGTTTGCTCTAATGCACTGGCCTGCTCTTCGGTACGGCTAGATAAATCGGCATTACCCATCGCAATTTGGTGACTGGCTGACGCAACACCTTCTGCCCCTGTGCGAACGTTGTGAACCGTTTGAACCAAACTCGCCTGCATGCGCTGCAAAGCTGCCAGCAGCAAGCCCAGTTCATCTTGGTTACGAACATCAATCTTTGCCGTCAAATCACCTTCAGCCACTTGGTTGGCAACCTCCATCGCACTGTGCAAAGGCCGCTGAATGGAGCGGATGATCCATACCGCCGCAGCTATCGCAAGGGCCACTGCAAGCCCCCCTGCAATGACCAAAATCACCAGCGCTCGGTCATAAACGCGCTTTGCGGCAGTCACCTCATCGACGGATTGCTGGTTCTTGATAGCAATAATGCTGGCCAAAGTTTTTGATGAAGTGTTGAAAAGCTCTAAAGAACGCCCGCCCAGAACTTCTCGCGCTTTTTCTACATCTCCAGATCGTGAGGTAACAAACAGAGCCTCCATGAGCTTCACATATTCCTTACGCTCTGCCAGCAGCTCTTCGTAGGTTTCTTTCTCTTTATCTGAATTAATCAGTGGAACGTATTCTTTTTTTATTGCATCCATTTCAGATTGCAGTTTTTTCATTTCGCTCTCAATATTTTCCTTGTAGCTGGCTGCATCGTTAAAAACGTGCCGTAACTCAAGCAACCGCGCCTTGACCAAATCAGTATTCAAACGATTGATCAGCTGCACGCTGACTAAAATATTTTCCGTAATGTGTGTCTGCGTTTTTTGCATGGATGAAAGCTGGATTGCCGCCACACCGGCAATCATCGATAACGCAACAATAAGCAGCGCAAATGTCGCAGATAAACGCGTTGAAATTTTGAGATTTTTCACGACTCCCTCTCTTCAGCACATTCAATGCACTGTAAATAGACCAATGAATCGACCTTGCGCGCACAGACTAATTAAATTTTCAATTACAAAAAATCACCAATCATCCATCTTCCGCTTCACGAAGCAATAAACACGCCACATGTCATCACAGCACCTACAAAAAGAAACACCCCATGCCGACGGAATGGGGTGTTTCTTTAAATAGTGCTGAAATTAATACGTCAGAAGGTTTCCCAGTTTTCTTCTTCTTTTGCGGAGATTTGATGGTTCCCTTTTTGTGGCAGCTGCGCTGCCAATTTAGGCTGTGCGCTGGCCTTTGGCAAAGGGCTGCTGTCCGTACGGGTAGTTGGTGCCACCACAGCATCCAGCTTGGTATGCATAGCCGCAGGGGCCAATGACGCCACAAAGACCTGCTTGACCTTGAAGCTTGACACCGCCTCCACCAGCTCCTGAGCTTGCCGCTTCAGGCCTTCGGCCGCTGCAGCACTCTCTTCCACCAAGGCTGCGTTTTGTTGCGTGGTTTGATCCATCTGCGCAACAGCGTCGCTGACCTGACCGACCCCTTGACTTTGCTCTTTGCTGGCTGCGCTGATTTCCCCTACCAGATCAGATACTTGGCGAATGGCTGTCACCACCTCATCCATGGTTGCGCCTGCTTGCGCGACCAAGCTTGTGCCCTGCGCTACGCGCTGCACACTCTCACCTATCAAATGTTTGATCTCCTTGGCGGCATCAGCACTGCGCCCGGCCAAGGCTCGCACCTCACCGGCCACAACGGCAAAACCACGCCCCTGCTCTCCAGCACGTGCCGCTTCCACCGCTGCGTTCAGCGCCAAGATGTTGGTTTGAAAGGCAATACCATCAATCACACCAATAATGTCTGCAATTTTTTGGCTGCTGGTATCAATATCTTTCATGGTGGTCACAACCTGCCCAACCACCACGCCGCCACGCGCAGCCACCGTCGACGCATTGATCGCCAATTGGTTGGCCTGCAAAGCACTGTCCGCGTTGTGGCGCACCGTTGAAGACATTTGCTCCATTGAAGCCGCTGTTTGCTGCAAGGCGCTGGCCTGCTCTTCGGTGCGGCTGGATAAATCCGTATTCCCCATCGCGATCTGCTCACTGGACATGGAAACACCGTCCGCATTGCTGCGTACACGGCTTACCACTTTTTCCAGGTTATTGCGCATGGTGGCCAGCTCCTGCAGCAAGCCACCCATTTCATCGCGTCCACCCAGGGGAATATCTTGGGTCAGGTCACCTTCAGAAATACTGCGTGCAGCACGCACCGCCTGTTTTGCCGGCACGGTCACGGCACGGGCAATCAGCCAGCCCAACACAGCGGCCACTACAGCACTCAGTACCATTCCAGCCAGCACCCAGGCCACGGCAAACTGAAAGCTGCGAGTCACATCTTGTTTGGCTTTGTCTGCATGCGCACGACTGAGTGCAGCCAGTTGACCCAGTCCTTCCACCAACGGAACAAACACGGGCTCTGCAGTCCCAACATAAAAATTGGTCACTGCATCGCCCAGCAACAAATCGCCGTCCTGCACGCTGTAATCTTTCTCACGCGCCAGTTTTAGAAAATTTTGCTGATCTGCCAGGAATTGCTGACGTAGTTTTTGATAGCGCTCCATCAGCTGCCGCTCTTGCGCATCTCGCTCAAGCGCTTCGAAGCTGCGCTCATTGGCTTGAATCTCTTCCAGAATTTTCTGAATCTGCGCAACGTATCCATCTACTTCAGCCACGCTGTTCACATTCAAGATGCCTGCTTCAGCGCGGCGCAATCGATTCCACAAAGTCCGCAGATTACCGATATCGACCACGCTGGGCATCGCATGCTGCACAACAGCTTGTGTGCTGGCATCCATCTGACGCATCTGCCACAAAGAAATGGAACCTAAAGCCAGTGTCAGGCAGGTCACCAACGCAAATCCCAGGCCCACTTTAGAAGCCATGCGCATGTTCGCCAAAAACATTTCATCTCCCTGAAAGTCTGACGAGGCAGGCAAAAAAAATGCAGGCCCCGCTATAGGACCTGCACATTAACAAAATTTTACAGAGTTTTGAAAATAAATCGGCAAAACAAGCGTTTCACCAAAGCATTTTTTTAAGCCTTGTTGTAATTGGCGATGCCGTCTGTGATTTCCTTCTTGGCTTCATCAATGCCCTTCCAGCCTTGAATCTTCACCCACTTGCCCTTTTCCAAATCCTTGTAGTGTTCGAAGAAGTGCTGGATTTGGTTCAGGGTCAGCTCATGCACATCGGCCAAGGTTTCAATCTTGTCGTAGGCAGGCAGGATCTTCTTGGTGGGCACTGCCAGCACCTTGCCGTCTACGCCACCGTCGTCTTCCATCAGCAAAATGCCGATTGCACGGCAAGGCACCACCACGCCTGTCGGCAATGGGAAGGGAGTCATGACCAGCACGTCCACGGGATCACCGTCACCCGCCAAAGTTTGGGGCACATAACCGTAGTTCACGGGGTAGTGCATGGCAGTGCCCATGAAACGGTCCACAAACACGCAGCCTGTTTCTTTGTCCACTTCATACTTCACGGGATCGGAATTGGCTGCAATTTCGATCACTACGTTGAAAGTTTCGGGGGCGTTCTTGCCAGGAGTCAGTTTTTCGAAGGACATGGTGGTTAGTCAGGTTATGAAACGGAACATTCCCGTTAGGGGGAAAACCTGACGATTTTAGAGCCATGCCCTTGCTCGCTTCTTTCAAACCCCGTGAATATCCGCGCAACTGACAGCTACAAGGCTGCGCCTGCGGCATGGCGTACGGGGCCTGAACGCTGCTCAATCGCGTGCTGCACCTCTTTGCGCAGCCCCAAAACAAAGCCCATTTCAGCCAGAACGAAGAGCGGGCCAATCAGCAAACCCACGATATCGTCCATAAAAGCAGGTTTGCGGCCCTCCCAATAGTGGCCCACAAACTGAATCACCCAACCCACAATAAACAGCCCAGCCCCCCAAGCCAGCCACAAGCCCGTGCTTTGAGCTGCCAGCCACACGCTCACCGACAGCATCATTCCCAGCACAACAGCCAGCGCAATGCCATAGCGTGTATCCAGCAACATGTAATACACCGAGGCTGCCAGCGCTGCCACCACGGCTGGGCTGATGACCATGCCACTGTCACCCAGCACCCACGCGGGACGCGACAGCAAGATGACCACGGCAAACAAGATCATGGGCACACCCACAAAGTGCGTGAGGATGTTGCGCCCGTCACGGTGGTAGGCCGCGTACTGCGAGAGTTGATCGACCAAAGTTTTCATCGCGGCCTCCGAAGCACAGCTAAGACCATTGCATGGTCAATCGCCAGCGAAAACCTGTCTACAGGGCTTGCCCTATACAAAATCAATAGCTGCTGCTGCTTATACAACAAGCGACTCAAGCCAATTTAGTGCATAGAAACCGTAATTTATGCGACTGACACCCGCCGCGCAGGTGATCACAATCGCGTGACCACCCAGTCAGCGCCAAATTTTTCCAGCCATTTCACTTGCAAAGGCCGGATAGATAAGCACTGGCAGCTCTAGAAATAAAAGCATATGCCCCTGTCTCAGCCCACTATCGCACGCACGCCCCAGCACATTCGCCAAGTTAATTACCGCAGCTTTGAACGTGAAGATGGCTTGTGGGACATCGAAGGCGAGCTGCTGGATACCAAAGCCATCGACCTGCCACGCCCCAACGGCGAAGGAATTCGCAAAGCTGGCGACCCCATCCACCACATGCTGATTCGTGTCACCGTCAACACACAACTGGTGGTGCAAGCGATTGAGGCTTGCATGCAAGCCCACCCTGTACAGGGCTGCCCAGCCGCACTCGATGCCATGCAGCGCATGGTGGGCTGCAGCATGGCCCGTGGATGGCGCAAAGCCATCGAAACCAATTTGGCTGGCATCACGGGATGCACCCACATGCGGGAGCTGCTCAACAACATGGCCACGGCCACATTCCAGAGCATAGTCTCGGCCTTCAGCACCACCCCTGACCAGCCCCCAGCCTACCTGGGGCGCTGTACCGGCTGGAGTTTTAATGGCCCCGCCGTCATGCAGTACTACCCGCAGTTTGCTGGCTGGCATATTCCAGATGGAAAAGGCCCAGCCTTTGCCCCGCAGGCCATTGCAAGCACAGAAAAGTAAACGCCATCCCCGCACGCACACCACCTAGCAATCCCCGCAGGCAGCATTACTGCCCACCTTGGGGCACAATCTCGCTCCTATGGTTGATCGCATAATCCCTTTGGTTGAACAAAGGTATGGAGTTCTTCAAGCGCCGTTAAACACACTGCCAAGTACTCCTAGTGGGCACTTGCTGGATCAGCGTGCGCGGCCTTTGCACGATTTGCGCATCAGCGTCACTGACCGCTGCAATTTTCGCTGTGCGTATTGCATGCCCAAGGATGTCTTCAGCAAAGACTACCCTTACCTGCCCCATCAGGCATTGCTCAGTTTTGAAGAAATTACCCGCTTGGCGCGCCTCTTTACGGCCCACGGTGTGCGCAAATTTCGCCTCACGGGGGGCGAGCCCCTGCTGCGCAAAGATCTCGATCGACTGATTGCCCAACTGGCGGCATTGCGCACCCCAGAAGGTGAAGCGCTGGACATCACGCTCACCACCAATGGATCTCTTTTGCGCCGCAAGGCTCTGCAACTCAAAGAAGCAGGACTCAAACGCGTCACGGTCAGTCTGGATGGGCTGGACGATGCCATATTTCGCCGCATGAACGATGTGGATTTCCCCGTGGCCGATGTGCTGGACGGCATTGAAGCCGCACGCCAAGCGGGTCTGTCTGACATCAAGGTCAACATGGTGGTCAAGCGCAGCACCAACGTCGATCAAATCCTGCCCATGGCGCGCCACTTCCGGGGCTCCGGCGTGACGCTGCGCTTTATCGAATACATGGACGTCGGTGCCACCAATGGCTGGTGCATGGACGAGGTTTTACCTTCTGCCGATGTAGTAAAGCTGCTGAACGCCGAAATGCCACTGGTACAGCTGGAGCCAACATCGCCTGGTGAAACCGCCAAGCGCTGGGGCTACGCAGGTGCCGACGGCAAACACGATGCATCGCTGGGCGAAATCGGTGTCATCAGTAGCGTGACCCAGGCATTTTGCGGTGACTGCAACCGTGCTCGCCTGTCAACCGAAGGGCGCCTGTACCTGTGCCTGTTTGCAGACAAAGGCTGGGATTTGCGCGAATTACTGCGCACCGATGCCGATGACGCAACCATCAGTAACGCGATTGCCCACATCTGGGGCCAGCGCTCAGACCGCTACTCTGAACTGCGCGCCAGCCTGCCTGCTGAAGCGGCGCAAGGCCGAAAACGCGTGGAAATGAGCTACATCGGCGGTTAAGCCCGATTTCTCACGCCATACTTTGTGCCTGTTTAAAGCGTTCAAGGTACACCGCAGCATGATTTTCTCGCAAGACATCACCGGACTGGTACTGGCGGGTGGCCGTGGCAGCCGCATGGGTGGTGTGGACAAAGGTTTGCAGCCCTTCAAAGACCAACCACTGGCCTTGCACGCTTTACAGCGCTTGCAGCCCCAAGTTGGCCCCTGCATGCTGAACGCCAACCGCCATCTAGAGACCTACCAAAGCTTTGGTGTTCCCGTGCATGCCGATGTACTGCCGGGTTACGCCGGCCCCTTGGCCGGTTTTTTGACGGGACTGACTTACTGCAGCACACCATGGTTGCTCACCGTACCTTGCGACAGCCCTTGCTTTCCTCTGGATCTGGCCCAGCGCATGGCCGAAGTGGCAGCGCATACGCAAGCCACCATTGTTCTTGCGGCAGGCCCGCAGGTGGGCCGTGACGGTGCGATCAGCGTGCGCCCCCAGCCGGTGTTTGCATTGCTGCACCGCAACCTGCTGCCCAGCCTGCAAACCTTTGTGGAAGAAGGCGGCAGCAAGATTGACACCTGGACGCAGCAACACCCCCACGCGCTGTGTCGCTTTGATCAAGCCAGTGATGATGCACAGGCCTTTGCCAACGCCAACACTTTGCAAGAATTGCACATGCTGCAGGGGCAAACGGCTTTAGATTGACCACCATAGTGCCCTGCAGCCCCCACCCTGCACCAACACCGCCAAACACTAACAACAGGAGACTCTCATGGCTTTTGCGACCGCTTTCACCGACCCGGCTCCCGCACCGGAAGACCTGGCCGATTTACCTGGCACCGTGGCGGTGGAATTTGGCGTGGACTGGTGTCCGCACTGCCAGGCCGCGCAGCCTGTCTTGCGTGGTGCCCTGCAAGACAGGCGCGATATCACGCACATCAAAATCGAAGACGGCCCCGGCCGCAAGCTAGGGCGCCACTTCAAGGTCAAGCTGTGGCCCACGCTGGTGGTACTGCGCAACGGCCAAGAAATTGGTCGCACCACACGCCCCCAGTCCACACAAGAAGTCGAAGAACAGCTCCCGGTGGCGATCTAAGCCTATTTCCCTCAAAAAAGAGGCTCTATATAGAGCCTCTTTTTTTATGGCTTGCACATTATTTTTTATACATACTCGCAAGAATGCAGCACCAAAACATTAAATTCAATTAATCAATCCAGCAAAAATCATTGCTTTGGCTTGAAAAATTAACTCGAATCAATATTTAAAATTAATTCAAATTAATAAAAATACCCGTACGTAGTATCACAAGCTTTCACCTCACTGACAAAAATCACAATCAGCCCCTCTGAGCAATGGAGGTGGAATGCTAAATAGAGATTTGAGAGATATATTGGCTGGCATCTTTGTCAGCATCGTGGGGCTATTTTTTGCCCTTGTGGGTACCAACTACAACTTTGGAACTGCCAGCCGCATGGGCCCAGGCTATATGCCTGTGGTTTTAGGATGGATTTTATTTATCCTGGGAATTTTGATAATGCTTCCCGCTTTTTTCAGAAAAGGCGAACGCATTGAGGTGCATTGGGACAGTTTGCTCGCGGCAACGGTGTCTCTGGTTGTCTTTGCTTTCATACTCAATACGCTGGGCGTCTTTCTCAGCACCATTATTTCCGTCTTGATTGCCAGCGTTCCCAAACGCATGCATTTTGGCATCCGCGGCATCATCGCCATTTCCATCGCAGTTATTACCTCCCTGATTTTTATTGCAGGTTTGGAAATGTCTGTCTCACTGTTCCCGACGCTGTAAAAAATGGAATTATTTGACAACCTGTTGCTGGGGTTTCAGGTCGCATCAGACCCCACCATTCTCTGGTACTGCTTTTTTGGCGTGTTCCTGGGCACCGCTGTGGGCGTGTTGCCAGGTATTGGCGCGCTGGCGGCCATCTCGCTGCTGCTGCCAATGACGTACCACATGTCCCCCACCGCCGCCATCGTGATGCTGGCCGGGGTGTATTACGGCGCGCAGTACGGGGGCTCTACCGCCTCCATCTTGATGAACCTGCCCGGTGGGCCGGCCTCGGCCGTCACCTGTCTGGACGGCTATCCCATGGCACGCAAAGGCAAAGCCGGGATTGCGCTGTTCATCACCACCATCGCCTCCCTGTTCGGCGCCATGATTGGCCTGGTCTTGCTGGTGCTGTTCTCGCCAGCGATTGCAGAAGTGGGTCTGAAGTTCGGCCCCGCTGAGCTGTTTTCCATGATGGTCATGGGTCTGGTGGCGGCATCTTCCATGGGCACAGGCTCGCCCATCAAGGGCTTGGCCATGGTGGTCATGGGTGTGTTACTGGGCATGGTGGGCACCGACGTGAACTCCGGCGCTGCACGCTTTACCATGGACATTCCAGAGCTGATGGACGGCATCAACCTGGTGGCCTTGGCCATGGGCCTGTTCGGCGTGGCTGAAGTAGTGCGCGGTATTCACGGTCAGGACGAGACGCAAAAAATCGAGAAGGTGACTTTGCGCTCCATGATCCCCACCAAGCAAGAGATGAACCGCTCTTATCCAGCCATGCTGCGTGGCTCGGCTCTGGGTTCTGCGCTGGGGGCACTGCCCGGTGTAGGCCCGTCGATTGCCGCCTTCATGGCGTATGCAATTGAAAAAAAGGTGGCCAAGAACCCCGCTGAGTTTGGCCAAGGCGCTGTACAAGGTATTGCTGCACCGGAGTCGGCCAACAATGCCGCCGCGCAGACTGCGTTTGTACCGTCGCTGTCGCTGGGCATACCGGGTGATGCGGTGATGGCCATCATGCTGGGAGCGCTGATCATTCACGGCATTCAGCCCGGGCCCATGCTGATCAATGAGCAGCCTGAAATGTTCTGGGGCCTGGTGGTGAGTTTCTTTATCGGCAACATCATGCTGGTGCTGCTGAACATTCCCACCATTGGGATCTGGGTGTCGCTGCTGCGCATTCCCTTCACCTGGCTGTACCCCGCCATCTTGGTCTTTGTGGCCTTGGGCGTGTACAGCGTGAACAACAACCACTTTGACATTTACATGGTGGCGGTACTGGGTGTGGTGGGTTACATCTTCATGCTGCTGCGGTTTGAAGCGGCCCCGCTGCTGCTGGGCTACATCCTGGGACCGATGGTGGAAGAGAACCTGCGCCGCGCCCTGCTGCTCTCGCGCGGCGACCCCTCCATCTTTGTGGACCGCCCCATCAGCGCCACCTTGCTGGCTATCACGGTGCTGATGCTGGGCTGGACGATGTTCAAGTTTTTGCAGCGCTCGCTACGTAGAAGACACATCCCGTAAGCACCATAACTTTCTAAAATAATCCCTGATGCAATTTATGCACAGGGATTATTTTTCTGAATGAAACATATTTTATTGATTGAAGATGATTCTGGCATTGCTGCCTACATTTGCAGCAATCTTGAAAAATCCAATTACCAGCTCACCCACATTGATGATGGCAGCGTTGGCTTGAAAACAGCACTCTCTCAAAAATGGGATTGTGTGCTTTTAGACCGCATGCTGCCGATGGATGTAGATGGCATCGATATTTTAAAAGCACTGCGCGCACTAGGTAATACCACGCCCGTAATTATTGTCAGTGCCTTGGAAAAAACAGATGAACGCATTCGGTGTTTAAAGGCCGGTGCAGATGATTATTTACCCAAGCCATTTTTCATTGATGAATTAGAGGCGCGGATTGAAGCCGTCATTCGCCGCAGCAATCACCTCAATGCTCCGGCCGTACACACCATGCGAATTGGTAATTTGCATATTGATTTACTGACGCATACCGCATATCGCGGTGAAGAAAAGATTATTCTGAACCCGCGCGAATTCAAGCTGCTGGCCTATTTAATCAAAAATGCCGGCCAGACGGTGACACGCAGCATGGTGCTGGAAAATGTCTGGGAGTATGACTTTCAGCCCGAGACCAACATCATTGATGTACACATCAGCCACTTGCGCCAGAAGATTGACGAAAAAGGCGCGCCCTCTTTGATCCGCACCGTGCGCGGCAAGGGCTACAGCATCCATGCCCCTGCCCCTTAAACCGGGCTGGTTGCCGCGCGCCTGGCAGTCCAGCTCATTTCGATTGGCGTTGTGCTTTTGCATTTTGGTGCTGGGCATTCTGGCGGGCACCTTCACCGTGTACTACGTCGAAATTGTGGGCACGGCCAGCCAGCAACTCGATGACTACGCCCTGCGCACCAGCAAGCGCCTGCTCAACATCCACACCCAGCAAGGTGATGAGGGCCTACGCCGCGAAATTGACATGTTGCTGGGCGACGGCATTGACAGCCAAAGCGAGGTGCTGGTGTTTCAAGACCTGCACGGCAAAGTGCTGGCCGGCAACGCTGTAGCCAGCATGCACACCGTCAAACCTGGCGCCGAGCTGCAAGACGTTCTGTTTGAGCAAGAAAACCGCAGCCTGACCGCCCGCGTGCAGGTGCATGCTCTGGGTGGTAACCGTTTCTTGCTGGCGGGCAGCGATGTGCTGCCACTGACTGACATTCGCAACCGCTACCTCAAAGCCACGGGAGCGGCGCTGGCCTTGGCGCTGGTGCTCTCGCTGGCAGCGGCGGTCGCCTTTCGCCGGTTAATGGACCAGCGCGCAGGTGAACTGCGCCGCGCCATGCGCCAGGCAGGCCAGGGCAACCTGCACTTTCGCCTGCCACAAAGCCGCCGCAGTGATGAGTTCAGCCTGCTCGAGCAGGACATCAACACCATGCTTGAGCAGCTGGAGCAACTGGTGCACGGCATACGCCACGTCTCCAACATGGTGGCGCACAACCTGCGCACCCCGCTCAATCGCACCCTGCACCACGTGCAGGCGGCCATGGATGCGCCAGAGGCTTTGCGCCAGGCACAGCTGGAGCTGGCGCAAGAAGAGCTGCAGCAACTGAGCCGCCTGTTTGCCAAGATGCTGCTGCTGGCCGAGGTGGAATCGGGCGTGGCCCAGCAACGCTTTGAACGCATCAACCTGCACACCGTGCTGCAAGAAGTGCTGGAGTTTTACGAGCCCCTGTTTGAAGACCGGCAAACCCAGTTGCGCACCGATCTGCAGCGCGAGGCATGGATCATGGGTGACTCGCACCTGCTGGCCAACGCCTTGTCCAACGTGCTGGACAACTTTCTCAAATACGGCGCGGGCGACAGCGCACTGCAACTGGACATTGCCCTCAAGGCCCACGAAGGCCTTGTCACGCTGCAACTGCGCGACCATGGCCACGGCGTGCCCGCCGAGGCACTGGCACGTATCGGCCAGCACTTTTATCGCGCCAGCAGCCACCAGCAACTGCCTGGCCACGGCATTGGCCTGGCCAGTGTGCGGGCGATTGCACGTCTGCACCGGGGAAAAATCTCATGGCGCAACGCCACGCCCGGGCTGGAAACCGTGCTTGAGCTACCGCGTGCACCACGCATTGACAACATCTAGTGCCCCCACCAGCCAAGCCAAAACGGGCGATAGCAACGAGATGCAAAGGCGCAAGCCGCAGGCAGTGCCATTTGTGCAACCAGGCAAAGCAGCCGCGTATCCAGAGTGGAGTGAGCGAATCTAATTCAATAGCTGTTAGCGCTTACAAACAAAGGATTTCAGATACAAAACTATCTGAAGTCCTTATGCATTAAGCGTTAGCAGCTCTTATTTTCATCCATTTACTATTTGCCTGATAGCTTGAACGCAGCTTTGGCTGTCGCTAACACTGGCCAGCAGCCCCTGTCGCCCCAAGGATTGCGCTGGCCTTGAAACCCCAAATCGCAGGCGGCACGACGAGCAGCAGGTCAGGCTAAAGCAACAACATAGCCAGCCGTGAAGGCAGCAACTCTTGATCGCTTTAGATGCGGCCCAAGGCTTTGTCTACGCCCTTGTTCGCCAGCTCGTCCGCGCGCTCATTGCCCGGATCACCAGCGTGGCCCTTCACCCAGCGCCACTCAATGCGGTGCCCCGCAGTGGCCACCAGGGTATCCAGCTCTTGCCACAGCTCGGCATTTTTCACAGGCTGCTTGGCCGCTGTTTTCCAGCCCCGGGCTTTCCAGCCATGCACCCATTCGGTAATGCCTTTGCGCACGTATTCACTGTCCAGAAACAGTGTCACATCGCAAGGCCGTTTCAAAGCCCGCAGCGCTTCAATCACGGCTTGCAGCTCCATGCGGTTGTTGGTCGTCTCGCGCTCGCCACCAAACATTTCTTTGACGTGAGTGCCCGCTTGCAGCAGCACCCCCCACCCTCCGGGGCCCGGGTTGCCCTTGCAGGCCCCGTCCGTATAAATCACAACCTGGTTCAAATTTCTTTCCTTTGCGGTGCCTGCTGGCAAGCGGCTGCAGGGGCAGCCTGTGCGGGCGCTTTGTGCTTGCGCCACGCGGGCTCCATCAGCCGCATGCCATGCACCTTTTTCACAGCCAGCACGCAGTATGCACCGCCCAGAACAGGCCACGCCTTGTTGCCCAGCTTATCCATCCAGCGCCACCGCTCCAGCCACACCTGCTCGTCCACTGCGGGCACGTGGCAGCCGAAGTCAGCGGCCACTACGTCCATGGCCAGCACCTGCATCCAGTCGCGCACACGCCAGTAAGGCAAGCCACGCCATGCATTCAGACCCGGGGCCTGCACGCGCTCGAGCCCATGCTGTACGCCCCATAAACTGTAGGGGTTGAGCCCAAACAGCAGCAACCGCCCTTCAGGCACCAGCACGCGCACGGCTTCGCGCAACGCAGCATGCGGGTCCTGGCACAGCTCCAGGGTGTGCGGCATGACCAATAAGTCCAGACTGGACTCAGAAAACGGCAGCGCCTCGGGCGCACAACACAGTTGGACACCTTGCGGCGCTTGGCAAGCCGTGCGATCAAGGTTTAAATTACTGTCGGGCGCAGATACCCACTGGTGCGGCATTCGGTTGTTTCGCAATGCCTGCAGCATGGGCAATCCCACTTGCAGGCTGTGATAGCCGAAAATGTCCGCCACCGCCTCGTCACACCGCTGCTGCTCCCAATCGAGCAGGTAGCGGCCAAAAGCTTTTGCCATCCACGGATGGTGCACTTCAGTTTTCTCTTTCATGAACCTGTTGCCGTTGCCTGCGTTTTCTGACAATTACATCTGGCTGCTGCACAACGGCAAACAAGCCTTGGTGGTTGATCCTGGCGACGCTGCGCCCGTTCAAGCAGCCTTGCAAACCCATGGTCTGCAACTGCAGGCCATTCTAGTGACCCATCACCACGCTGACCATGTCGGCGGTGTTGACGCATTGCGCACCGCCACAGGCGCTACGGTGTATGGCCCTGCTTTTGAGACATTGCCCGAGCCCGTCACACGTGTCGATGCATCCACCACATTGCATCTTCTAGGCCTGACGTGGCAAGTGCTGGAAGTGCCCGGTCACACCGCAGGCCATATTGCGTGGTACAGCGCAGACGCAGAAGGTGGCCCCATTTTGTTTTGTGGCGACACCCTTTTTTCCGGGGGCTGTGGCCGTTTGTTTGAAGGTACACCCGAGCAGATGCACGCTTCACTGCAACTGCTGGCACGCTTACCGGACAACACCCGAGTGGCTTGCGCCCACGAATACACTCTGAATAATCTGAAATTTGCCTGCACCGTGGAACCTAGCAACACTGCTTTGCTCCAATACCGCGCGCATTGCGAAGCCCTGCGCCAGCAAAAGCGTCCCACGCTGCCTTCTTTGCTGGCACAAGAATTGGCAATCAACCCTTTTCTGCGTTGCGACGTTATAGAAGTTGTGCACAGCGCACAAAGCTTTCGTCCTGACTTAATTCCCCAAAACCCCGCCAGCGTTTTTGCAGCGCTGCGTGAATGGAAAAACGCATTCTGATGAACTTGCGCCACCTTCTTGTTGCCTTCAGCGTGGTTTGGCTCGCCGGTTGTGCGACATCGCCGTCTAACTCCGTAGATGGCCCACTCAAACCCATTACCCAAGCGCGGCCCCTGTCGTCCCACGTCACGTCGCTGGAATCGAATAACGATCTGTGGGAGCGCATCCGCAAAGGCTTTGCCATTCCCGATCTGCAGCACGAGCTGGTCGATGCCCAAGAGCAGTGGTATGGCAGCCGCCCGGATTACATCGACCGCATGACCACGCGCTCGAGCAAGTACCTCTATCACATCGTGGAAGAGCTGGAGCAGCGCAACATGCCCACAGAGCTGGCGCTGCTGCCCTACATTGAAAGCGCATTCAACCCCCAAGCTGTCTCCAGCGCCAAAGCTGCAGGCATGTGGCAATTTATGCCCGCGACAGGCTCGTATTTCGAGCTGACACAAAACGCTTTCCGCGATGACCGCCGCGATGTGCTGGCATCCACCAAAGCTGCGCTGGATTACCTGGAAAAACTGCACCGCATGTTTGGCGACTGGCATCTGGCCTTGGCCGCCTACAACTGGGGCGAAGGCAGCGTGGGCCGCGCCATCAAGCGCAATGAACGCCAGAGCATGGGCACCGGCTATACCGACCTGACCATGCCCAACGAAACCCGCAATTACGTCCCCAAATTGCAGGCGGTCAAGAACATCATCGCCAATCCTGAAAAATTCAAGATTGAGCTGCCCAACATTGAAAACCACCCGTACTTTCAAGCAGTAGAAATCAAGCGCGATGTGGACGTAGAGCTGGTGGCCCGCTTGGCAGACGTGCGCCTGGATGACTTCAAGGCACTGAACCCTTCGTTCCACCGCCCCACCATTTTTGCAGCAGGCGTCACCCAAATTTTGCTGCCCTGGGACAACGCCAAGGTGTTTCAGCGCAATTGGGCCGCTTACCACGACGGCCAATACGCCAGCTGGACGGTGTGGGTAGCACCCAGCACCATGACCGTGAGCAACGCGGCCCAGCGTGTAGGCATGAGCGAAACCGATTTACGCAGCGTCAACCGCATTCCTCCGCGCATGATGATCAAGGCAGGCTCTGCCTTGATGGTGCCACGCACATCGCAGCACCAAAGCGACGTTGCCTCCCACATTGCCGACAACGGCAAACTGGCGCTGGCCCCTGAAATCACCGAAGTCACGCGCCGCACACCCGTCAAAGTTCGCAAGGGTGACACCATGGCCAAGGTGGCCAGCCGCAATGGTGTCTCGGCTGCCAATCTAGCGCGCTGGAACGACATGTCCATCTCGTCCAAGCTGCGCACGGGCCAGTCGTTGGATATCTATAAAACGATCAAAGTCTCGGCCGCAGGTGCCAGCGCCAAAAAGACCACGACCACCAAGAAAGCGCGCACCGCAGGTACTCAGAAAGCGGCCCCCGCCAAAGTGGCCCAGAAAAGCAAAGGTGGCACACCCACCAAGAAAAAGCGTTGATCGCCCATTTCTGATTGCTGAGGACCCCAAGCAAAACGCCCTGCATTGCAGGGCGTTTTTTATCGGCGCTCTACCAGCGCGTGGGCAATCGTGCCCAAATCCACATACTCCAGCTCACTGCCTACCGGCACACCCCGGGCCAGTCGCGTGACCTGAATCTGGCGCCCCTGCATAAGCTCTGTTACGGCGTGGGCTGTCGCTTCGCCTTCGGTCGTAAAGCTGGTGGCCAAGATCACTTCCTGCACCCTGCCATCCAGTGCCCGCTGCACCAATTGCGGCAAACCCACATCTTTCGCGCCGACACCATCCATGGGAGAGATACGCCCCATCAGTACAAAATAATAACCACTGTAGGCGCCTGTGCGCTCCATCGCGGCCAGATCGGCCGGCGTCTCCACCACGCACAGGCGCGCTGCATCACGGCCTGCATCCTGGCAAATCGGGCATACCGCCTCGTGCGTAAAGGTGTTGCAACGGGTGCAGTGCTGCACCGAATCCACAGCCTCCACCAAGGCACGAGAAAGCACACGCGCGCCCTCTTGATCACGCTGCATCAAGTGAAATGCCATCCGCTGCGCGGACTTCACTCCCACCCCAGGCAAACGGCGCAGCGCCTGAATCAATGGGTCCAGCGGCTGAAGGTCAGACATATTTCAAACACCCAAATAAAAAGGGAAAGCACCACGGCTTTCCCTCAATCAACGTCGTCGCCAGCAATTAGAAAGGGAACTTCATGCCACCGGGCAAACCGGGCATGCCAGCTGTCAGCTTGGACATTTTTTCATTGGAAGTTTCTTCCGCCTTGCGCACAGCCGCATTGAAGGCCGCAGCGACCAGATCTTCCAGCATGTCTTTGTCTTCAGCCAGCAGGCTGGGATCAATGGTGACGCGCTTGACATCGTGCTTGCAAGTCATCACCACCTTGACCAAACCTGCGCCCGACTCGCCTTCAACTTCAACGCTGCCCAGCTCATCCTGCGCCTTCTTGAGGTTGTCTTGCATGGTTTGGGCTTGCTTCATCAAACCGGCGAGTTGTCCTTTATTGAACATGGTAGGTTTCCTTTATTCGTCACTTAAAAATCTGATGGGGCAATAGTGCCACGACTTGGCATGCCCCGGTCTTTGTTTCGCCTATACAGGCCGAATGCTACCGGGCACGATGGTTGCCCCGTAGGTTTGCTGTAAACGTAGCACCTGCGGATCGTTCATCACAATCGCTTCGGCCCGCTTTTGCCGTGCTTCGGCCTGTGCCTTATTGCGCAGCGCAGGGGTGTCAGAGACTTTGCCATTTTCCACTTCAAGGCTGGCGCAATCTGTGACTTGCGCCAAAGCTTTGAGCAAGCGCTCGCGGGGCATTGGCTGGTTGAGTGATGTGCGTTGCACACGCAACGACCACACACCTTGCGATTGCGCCACCAATTGTGACTGCATGGCCAGCTCACGCACCAAAGCGGTGATGGCCTGCGCCTCATCCAGCTGGGTCACCACCGCATGCCACGCATCGCCTAAAGGGGTTGGTACCAGCTCTGCAGTCACATCAGCGGCGGCAGGTTTGGTTGGAGCCACTGGCTCTGCAAATGGTGCAACAGCCTCCATGGGCACATCGTCCCACATGGGTGGCTCATCGCTGCCATATGCAGGCTCTGCCTCTTCCGATGCAAGGGGCAAGTCTTCCCACGGGGGTGGCATGTCTTGCACGGCATCTACCGGCTCAGGGACTGCAATCTCAGCAACAGCTGCTTGCGTCACTACTTGCTTCGCTGCAGAGGCTGGCACAACATTCACCGCAGCCTGTTCGGGCTGTGGCTGTGGCTGTGGCTGTGGCTGTGGCTGTGGCTGTGGCTGTGGCTGTGGCTCAGCTTGCGCCTTGGCCGGCGACTGCACAGGCAGTTCAGCTAACTTCAGTGTTTTTTTTTCAGCCAATGGTGCTGTGTTGCCCGATGATTGCTCGCCTTGCGGCTTGAACGCCAGCAGGCGCAGCAACGCCATGGTCAGCGCAGCGTACTCATCCGGTGCCAAGCCAAGCTCTTGGCGGCCATGCAGGCAAATGCTGTAAAGCAACTGTGTCTCATCGGCAGGCATTGCCTGAGCCAACTGCGCCATTTCTGCGGCTTCTGGATCCGAAGCGTCCACCGCAGCAGCCATATCCGGTACGGCTTGCAAAACGGCCATTCGCTGCAGCACTGTGGACATTTCCTCCAGAGTGGATGCCCCGGAAATGCCGTTGTAGCGCAGTGCATCTACGGTCTCTACCACTGTGCGGCCATCGCCTTGCGCCAAAGCTGCAATCAAGCGAAACACGTAACTGCGGTCCACGCTGCCCAGCATCTGGCGCACAGATGTTTCTTGCAACTGCCCGCACCCAAACGCAATGGCCTGGTCAGTCAATGACAGCGCATCTCGCATGGAGCCGCGCGCACCGCGGGCCAGCAACTTCAGCGCCTGGGGTTCTGCAGGAATGTCTTCCTTCACCAGAACTTGCGTCAGGTGCTCAAAAACAGTCTCGGGTGCCATCGGCCGCAGATTGAACTGCAGGCAACGCGAAAGCACGGTCACTGGTACTTTCTGCGGATCGGTCGTCGCCAGTACAAATTTCAGGTACTCAGGCGGCTCTTCCAGCGTCTTCAACATGGCATTGAAAGCCGTGTTGGTCAGCATGTGCACCTCATCAATCATGAAGACCTTGAAGCGCCCCTGCACCGGCTTGTACACCGCCTGCTCCAGCAGGCTTTGCACCTCATCTACGCCTCGGTTCGAGGCCGCATCCAGCTCAATGTAGTCAGGAAAGCGTCCGCTATCAATTTCAGTACAGGCTGGGCATACACCACAAGGTGTAGCCGTAATTCCACCCTGGCCATCTGCCCCTGTACAGTTCAGCGATTTGGCCAAAATACGCGACACCGTGGTCTTTCCCACACCACGCGTACCAGTAAATAAATACGCATGGTGCAATCGCTGCTGAGTCAGCGCATTGCCCAACGCCTGCACGACGTGCTCCTGCCCCACCATTTCGGCAAAGTTACGGGGACGGTATTTACGGGCGAGCACGAGATAAGACATAGGGGCGAATTCTACGGGCTACGAGCTTTACACCATGGCCGTATGCTTGTTTATCTTCACGTGTCCCATCGGCGTGACACAAACGCACCTATAATTGGCGTTGACAGGCCCCCTCGCATGGGGAAGCAGCCAACCGGGTCAGGTGGGGAACCAAGCAGCCCTAACTGTGAAACCAGTGCCGAGGTAAGGCTTGTCAACTTCGTTTCAGAACCCTCTTCATCTGCAAGAGGTGCTCTTTTTGAAGCGATTCATTTCAAAAAAAAACATGACTGATATACGAGTGGCTTGGCAGTGATCCAACGTTCACTAGCAATGGCGCGCCGATATCGCATGGCGGCGAGCGCTATTGCTATTGCCATTGCACAGGGCTTCGAGACACACGCTCTACGGGCATTTGCAGACGTCATTCAACGCAACTTGGGCAAAAGCTTGACGTAGACCAGCTCGCTCACCAGCTCTACCAATGTTTGCGCCACAATCACGGCGGGTAATACAGGAATAGCACCCGGCACGGCCAGCGCCAAGGGCAGTACCACCAAGGAATTGCGTGTGCTGCCACTGAAGGCAACTGCTCGCACTGCCGAGACTTCTAGCTTGAAAAACTTAGCCACCCGCCATGCCAGCACAGGTGCCAGTACTGCAAACGCGATATAGACAGGCAGCACGCGCAAGGCTGCGTGGCTTGCGGCCTCCAGTTGCGGAACCACAGCGGCAACCACCACAAACAGCACCAGTGCTGTAGCTGGCACGGGCAACCAGCCCAAACCTGCGCAAATACGGGCACCCAAGCCTGAGCGCACGGCCCACCACTGTGTGCATGCCGCCAGCAGCAATGGCAGCGCAATCAGCCACACAAAAGCATCCACAAAAGGCCTTGCCTGCACCAATGCAGCAGCCTGTTGCCCCAGCATGGCGTGCAGATAAACAGGCAACAACAGCATTTGCACCACCAGCAGCACCGGGGTAGATGCCAGCAGCAAGCGTGCATCGGCCTTGCCCATGTGCGCAAACGTGACCACGTAATCAATGCACGGTGCCAGCAGCACCAGCAAGACGCCAAAGCGCACCAAGCTGTCATCGGGCAAGCCAAAGCTCAAACCCCAGACCAGCAGCGGTATGGCGACAAAGTTGGTCACCAGCAGCGCCAGCAAAAACCGCCCCTGCTTTAACGCGGCACGCAACGCGGCCACAGGCACTTGCAAGAAGGTGACGTAGAGCATGAGCGCCAGCGCGGGGTTGATCGCACGCTCCAAGCCCTGCACACCTGAAAACGCCCACCCAAAAAAGGCTGCAACGGCCACAGTGGCCAAGTAAATAGGCGCTTGCAAGCGCTCTAAGGTGTCACGAAATGATGGCATGCGTGCATTGTTGCTGAGCCCGAATAGGCTTTACAAATACCGCCCACCTTTCGCCATCCTCTTTGCGCATATGAATAAAAATATAGCTGCTTACGTAGTGTTTTCAAAGATTTCAGATACAAAAGTATCTAAAAACATTGCACAGCAAGCGCTGACAGCTATATCTTTATTGATTCACATACGCTTGAATTCCACGTGCCGCGCGCACACCCGTGGCAAAACAAGCGGTGAGCAGGTATCCGCCCGTAGGTGCTTCCCAATCAATCATTTCGCCAGCACAGAACACACCTGGCAGCGCCTTGCACATCAGCCCCTCATCCAGCGCATTCCACGTCACGCCGCCAGCGGTGCTGATGGCTTCATTCAAAGGGCGCGTTGCCACCACCGTGATCGGCAAAGTCTTGATGGCATGCGCCAGCTTCACCGGGTCTTGCATGGTTTGCTTATCCAGCAGCTCATGCAGCAGCGCCGCCTTGACGCCATCCAGACCCAAACGCCCCTTCAAATGACTGGACAAGCTGCGCGAGCCGCGTGGGTGGCGTACTTCCTGCAACACCTTCTCAGCGCTGAATGCAGGCAGTAGATCCAGCTCAAAAGTGGCAAAGCCTTGTCGTTTAATTTCATCGCGCAGCAGGTGCGACACCGCATACACCAAACTGCCCTCTACCCCGGTGGCCGTGGCAACAAATTCACCCCTGCGATCAAAGCTGCGCCCCAGACTGTCCGTAAAACGGATGGCCACAGACTTCAGCGGAGCGCCGGCAAAACGCTCTGTGAAATGCGTACTCCAGCCTTTAGCTGCTGCAGGCGCAATCCCCACCAGTTCTTTGAAAAACTCGCGGCGCGTTTCTTCTGTTGCGTGCGCAGGCTGGCCCACATCAAAGCCGCAATTGGCCGACTGCAGCGCAGACACCTCCACACCTTTGGCTTGCAGCAACGGCACCCAAGCGCCGTCAGAACCCAAACGCGCCCAGCTGCCACCACCCAAAGCCAGCAACACGGCCTTGGCCTGCACAGGCAGTACACCATCGGGCGACTCCATTACCAGCGCTTGCGCATCACTCCAGCCCTTCCACAAGTGGCGCATGTGAAACACCACCCCCTGGGCACGCAAACGCGCCAGCCATGCGCGCAGCAGTGGTGCGGCCTTCATATCCGTTGGAAAAACGCGGCCCGATGTGCCCACAAAAGTACCAATACCCAAGCCTTCAGCCCAGGCACGCAATTGGTCCGCACCAAAGTCTTGCAACAAAGGCTGCAGCATGGGCTGCGTATCGCCATAGCGCTCAACAAAACGCTCAAAGGCTTCGGCATGCGTCAGATTCAAACCGCCCTTGCCTGCCAGCAGAAATTTACGCCCCACGGAGGCTTTGCCGTCAAACACGTGCACCTGCACACCCTGGGCAGACAACACCTCTGCAGCCATCAAACCCGCAGGCCCTGCCCCCACAATAGCAACATCACACTTCAACGCAGGCAGCGCAGTGGCAGCAGACATAGACAAACCTATCTTTCACAAATACCGGCGACCAAGCGCCAAAGGGCAGGCAGCATAACGCCTGCTCGAAGACCCAGGGGCAACCACGCCAATGTCACCCATTGGGCACGCCTATAAAAGTCATAGTTGTTTTTGCCCAGCCACAAGGCACGTCTGGACATTCGTTTCTGTCACAATTATTCGAACTTTCGTGCGCTTTACGCGCCCTGCTCCCACACTCACAACAAGGAAGAAATCCATGGCCAGCGAACTCATCAAGCATGTCACTGACGCCAGCTTTGAATCGGATGTACTGCAACCCGGCAGCACCGTACTGGTGGACTACTGGGCTGAATGGTGCGGTCCCTGCAAGATGATTGCCCCTATTTTGGACGACGTCTCCAAAGCCTACGAAGGCAAGATCACCATCACCAAGATGAACGTGGACGAAAACCGCGAAATTCCCGCCAAGTTCGGCATTCGCGGCATTCCTACCTTGATGATCTTCAAGAACGGCGAACTCGTTGCCACCAAGGTAGGCGCGCTGGCCAAGCCCCAGTTGACAGCCTTCATTGACCAGCACGTAGGCTGATCTTTAAAAGCCAGCGCGTTGCCCTAAAAGCTGCGCTGGCATGGCACACAGGCCCATGTCAACCTGAAGCCGCAGCATGTGGCAAACTGCATGACACAAACTACTATGCAGTTTGCCCGCTTTTCCTGTCATAATAAAACCCGATCACGGCCCAAAGCATTGGCGGTCGTTTCTGATCATCTTGGCAAGCCATCGACGTACTGCGCTCCTCGCCGATTACTCTGGCATTCGCCACATCCCCAGATTTCTTTGAACTCCGCCAGGAGTAACTCCAGATGCACCTTAACGAACTCAAGGCCCTGCACGTCTTTGAAGTGTTGAAGCAAGCCGAAGCGCTTGACATTGAAAACACCGGTCGCATGCGCAAGCAAGAGCTGATGTTCGCAATTATTAAAAAGCGAGCCAAAGCCGGTGAACAAGTTTTCGCCGATGGCGTGCTGGAAATTTTGCCGGACGGCTTTGGCTTTCTGCGCAGCCCAGACACCAACTTCACGGCCAGCACTGACGACATCTACATTTCTCCCAGCCAGGTGCGCCGCTTTAACCTGCACACGGGTGACATGATTGAAGGCGAAGTTCGCACCCCCAAAGATGGGGAACGCTACTTCGCGCTGACCAAGCTGGACAAGGTCAACGGCGACTCCCCCGAGTCGAACAAACACAAGGTGATGTTTGAAAATCTCACGCCACTGTTCCCCAAGGAACAGATGAAGCTTGAGCGTGACATCAAGTCCGAAGAGAACATCACCGGTCGCATCATCGACATCATTGCCCCCATTGGCCGCGGCCAACGCGCACTGATTGTTGCCCCTCCCAAGAGCGGCAAGACCATGATGATGCAGCACATCGCTCACGCCATCACGGCCAACAATCCCGACGTGCACCTGATGGTGCTGCTGGTGGATGAACGCCCTGAAGAAGTGACGGAAATGCAGCGCTCTGTGAAGGGCGAAATCATTGCATCCACCTTTGACGAAACTGCCAGCCGCCACGTGCACGTCGCCGAAATGGTGATTGAGCGCGCCAAGCGCTTGGTGGAGCTAAAGAAAGACGTCGTGATCTTGCTGGACTCGATCACACGCTTGGCTCGCGCCTACAACAACGTGGTGCCTTCGTCGGGTAAAGTGCTGTCCGGCGGTGTGGATGCCAACGCCCTGCAACGCCCCAAGCGCTTCTTTGGCGCAGCGCGCAACGTGGAAGAAGGCGGCTCTCTGACCATCATCGCCACTGCGCTGGTTGACACCGGTTCGCGCATGGACGAAGTGATTTTTGAAGAATTCAAGGGCACAGGCAACAGTGAAATTCACCTGAGCCGCCGCCTGTACGAAAAGCGCGTGTTCCCTGCAATTGACCTGACCAAGAGCGGCACACGCCGCGAAGAGTTGCTGCTGGCTCCAGAAATCTTGCAAAAGACCCGCATCTTGCGTCAATTCATGTACAACATGGACGAAATTGAGTCCATGGAACTCATGATCAAGAACATGAAGCAGACAAAAAACAATGTCGAATTCTTCGACATGATGCGTCGCGGCGGCTAAGCCACTGCGCGTTTTGCGAAAATTTCGCCTCTCAAGCTATAATGAGAGGCTTTATTGCGGAAAGTATGTTGAATGCATTTTCGAAGCAAAGGTTGCTTCGGGTTTGGCACGGCTACCGCACTTGACTAAAGGAAGATCATGAAAGAAGGCATTCACCCCAATTACCGCGAAGTTCTGTTTGTTGACATGTCTAACGACTTCAAGTTCGTGACACGTTCTTGCGCCAACACCAAGGAAACAGAAACTTTCGAGGGCAAAGAATATCCCCTGTTCAAGCTGGATACTTCTTCTGAATCTCACCCCTTCTACACCGGCACTCAAAAGTCGGTGGACAACATGGGCGGCCGTGTGGAGCGCTTCCGCAACCGCTTCGGCAAGAAGTAATTTTTTACTTCCCCGCCAAAAAGGCAGCCAGGGCAACCCGGCTGCCTTTTTCTTTTGCAGCACATGCGAGACACGTTGGCGCAATAAGCATGGACATGACTGCAGACACCACGTAGTCGTGGCATGCTAGCGCGCACCACCCAGTTAATAGCTTTACCCGCATGCACTCCATAGGCATGCCTACCTTGCTTTCATGAATCCGCCCTCACCCGCCATCGTTGCCCAAAATGCGGTTCGCAGCCTGCCTCGCTGGATCATGCTGCTGCTTTGCACCATTTACGTCCTTGCCGGTTTTGTAGGTCGCGAGCCTTGGCGTGATGTCGACATCACTGCCTTTGGCTACATGCAGGCCATGGCGCACGGCGAGACAACGTGGACACAGCCCTTGATGGACGGCATCAAGCCTGATGCCCCGGGCATACTGCAGTACTGGCTAGGCGCATGGGCGCTACAGTTGCTGCCGTCTAGCATGCCTGCAGATATGGTGACGCGCCTGCCTTTCATGGTGCTGCTGGCTTTGGCCCTGCTGTGTACATGGCGTGCGGTGTTTAGCCTGGCTCGCACCCCCGGTGCACAACCTGTGGTGTTTGCTTTTGGGGGAGAGGCATCTCCCACGGACTACGCACGTGCGCTTGCCGATGGCGGCTTGCTCGCCCTGATGGCCTGCCTGGGCTTGGCCCAGTTCTCACATGAAACCAGCCACACGCTGGTGCAATTGACGGCGGTATGCACACTTTTTTTTGCAGCTGCATCTATGTGGTGGCAGCCCAAGCTATCTGCCGCAGCCGCCTTGCTTGGCATGCTGGCACTGGCTCTTGCAGGTGCGCCTTCGATGGCCATGTTCCTGGGTTTGGGCGCAGTGGCCATGACGCTGTGCATCCAAGCACCCAAACTTCAGCAACGCTATAGCTGGGCTGCCTGGTGGATTCTGTCCATGGTCGTGGCAGCCAGTGCTGCCTGGTTGCTTGGTTTGTGGGAAAACCGGCTGATCAACCCCTGGCAGCAAGGTAAAGACTGGCAAAGTATTGCGCGCCTGCTGATGTGGTTCAGCTGGCCCGCGTGGCTGCTGGCCCTATGGGCGCTGTGGCGCTGGCGCGGACAGCTGGCACACCCACGCCACAACCCGCACCTAGCCTGGTCACTTTGGCTATGGGTGATTGCGGTGTTTTGCACCATTTTTACAATGGATGGTGACCGCGCACTGATATTGGCGTTACCCGGTATTGCCGCGCTGGCCGCTTTTGCATTGCCCACATTCAAGCGCAGTTTGGGTGCACTGATCGACTGGCTTACGCTGTTCTTTTTCACCATTTCGGCCATTACGATCTGGGTGGTCTGGATCTCCGTGCAAACGGGCTTTCCCGCCAAGCCCGCCGAAAACATTCAGCGTCTGGCGGTTGGCTTTGAGCCGTCCTTTTCACTTTTCTCCTTCCTAGTGGCCGTGGCCGCAACGATTGGCTGGTTTCTTCTGGTGGCATGGCGCACACGCCGGCACCGTGCGGCAATATGGAAAAGCTTGGCAGTGCCTGCAGGGGGAACCGTTTTAGGCTGGCTATTGCTGATGACGCTGTGGCTTCCCATGCTGGACTATGCCCGCAGCTACGCGCCACACGTCAATGCGGTGGCACACGCCATGCCACGCGATGTATCCTGCGTGCGCACGCTCGGTTTTACGCCCGCGCTCACCACTGCGTTTCGCTTTCACACATCCTGGCAATTGCAACGCGGCATTGCCACAACCGCTGATGCCCAGTGCAACTGGTTGATTGCAACGCCTGCAGCCTGGTCCGCAGTAGACAGTGAGACAGCCGCGCAGTGGCAATTTGTGCAGCAAGTGACCCGTCCGACAGAGCGCAAAGACAACCTGCTGGTCTTGCAGCGCACCCCTTAAAGCCAGAGGCCATCTATGCATGAACTTGCCACGATTGCGCGGCATGCAGGCACTGTGCTTGCCGGTCAATTGGCCATCATGGCCTTTGGTGTGACTGACACCATTGTGGCGGGCCGCTTTTCCTCAGAAGCCTTGGCCGCACTGTCGGTGGCCTCTGCCGTGTTTGTGAGTGTGTACGTCTCACTCATGGGCATCTTGCAAGCTTTGCTGCCAATCTGGGCTGAACAGCACGGCAAAGGGGAAACCACGGCGATTGGCGCATCGTTTCGCCAGTCACTGTATCTGGCGCTGGGCTTTACGTTGCTGGGGATGGTAGTTCTGGTGTTTCCTGAGCCCATCCTGACCTGGACTGAGGTGCCACAGAGCATGCAGGCCGATGTGCGTGCCTACCTCATGATTGTGGGCTGGGCGCTGCCCTCGGCCATGTTTTTTCGGCTGTATGCCACGCTCAACCAAGCGCTGGGGCACCCACAGCTGGTAACTTGGTTGCAGGTTGGCGCGCTGGTGTTGAAAGTGCCGCTGTCCATCTGGTTTACTTTTGGTGGCTGGGGGCTTAAGCCCCAGGGTGCAGCGGGTTGCGCCTGGGCCACCTTGCTGGTGGACTATGCCATCGCCATCGTCGCCATCGTGCTGATGCGCCGCCAAAAACTGTATGTACCCCTGCAAATATGGCAGCGCATGGAAGCGCCTGACCGGCAGCGCATCAGCGCTTTTCTGCGCCTGGGCGTACCCGCAGGCCTGTCGATCTTGGTAGAGGTCACCTCCTTTACCCTGGTGGCACTTTTTGTTGCACGCCAAGGAGCCATGGCCGCAGCCAGCCACCAGATTGCAGCCAACCTGGCTGCTGTTTGCTACATGGTGCCTCTGTCGCTGGGCATTGCGATCAGCGCCCGCGTCAGCTGGTGGCGTGGTGCAGGCAATGAAGCCCAGGCCCAAAAGCTGGCCTGGCTGGGTGTGAAGATTGCGCTGGCCAGTGGTCTGGTACTGTGCAGCAGTTTGCTACTGGCCCGTGCCTACATTCCCCACATTTACACGGCAGACCCGCACGTGATCGCGCTCACCTCATCGCTGCTGCTGTGGGTAGCGCTGTACCACGCATCGGACAGCATCCAATGCGTCTGCATTTTCTTGCTGCGCTGCTGGCGCGTAACCGTTGCGCCACTGGTGGTGTATTGCGGCTTGCTGTGGGGTGGTGGTTTGGGTGGAGGCTACTGGCTTGCTTACAAAAATGAAGCTACCAGCGCTTACTGGTCAACGAATCCAATGCCTTTTTGGATTGGAAGTGCGTTGGCGCTTGTGCTGGTAGCTAGTATTTTTGTTTTCCTATTGCACAAAGTTTTTCAAGCACAGGCCGCTGACGCTCGCTAAGCGCGGCGCTTGCGCTGCTGCACATCAAGAGTGAAACCTGTACTGCGGGTACCGTGAGCCACAGGCACAACATCGTGCAAACAGCGTTCACAGCGCAGGCAGCACAAACAAAACATCCACCGCGCTCACCGCACGCGCAATATCCATGCTTTTGCCAGCTAGGGCTATTTGGGCAAGGTCTCAGGCAGCGCATGCACACGCTGTGCATCACGCAAGCGGTGCGCGGGGAAGACGGCGCTGAACACGGCACCCGCACCCAACTGGCTGTGAATCTCCAGCTTGGCCCCATGGCGCTGCAGCGCGTGCTTCACAATCGCCAGCCCCAGGCCCGTGCCACCGGTATCGCGTGAGCGGCTGCGATCCACCCGGTAAAAACGTTCCGTCAAACGGCCAATGTGCGCGGGATCAATCCCGGGACCAGAGTCTTGGACCGAAAAGCGCGCGCCACCATCGGGTAAAACGTCCCAGCGCACCTGCACCGTGCCACCTGCGGGTGTGTAGCGCAGAGCATTGCTGATGAGGTTGGAGAAGGCACTGATCAGCTCGGCCTGCACGCCCGCAATGTCCCAATTCATACCCAGCGCACCGGGCTGAGGAAAACTGATGACATGCCCCGCTGCGCCCTTGGTCAGCAGTTTGGACAGGGCTTGCGCCTCTACCGTGCATTGAGACAGCATGGAAGCCACAGACACCCATTCGCTGTAGCCCGGCAGTGGGCTGCCTTCCAGCCGTGAAAGCGTCAACAAATCTTGCACCAGGTTTTGCATGCGCCCTGCCTGCTGCGCCATCAGCGACAGATAGTGCTTGTGCTCTTGGGGCGACAAATTCAAGGTTTGCAGCGTTTCCACAAAACCCACCAGCACCGTCAGCGGCGTGCGAATTTCGTGCGAAACGTTGGCCACGAAATCACGGCGCATGGCCTCGGCCTGCTCCAGCGCAGTGATGTCTCGCGCCAGCAGCAAATGGCGCCCATCCCCATAGGGGTAGATGTGCACCGACAGCATCACTGGGCGTGAAGGTGAACTTTCACGCCCGGCCATCAGCACGGGGTGAGAGAAATCCTGACTCGCCCAGTAACCGCTGAAAGCAGGATCGCGCACCAGGTTGCCAATGGTTTGCTGAATGTCACGCTCTGCGTCAAAACCAAAGTGGCGCTCAGCCATGTGATTGCACCACTCAATATGGCCGTCCACATCCATCAGCACCAAGCCATTGGGGCTGGCTTGCAAAGCGCCCAAAATATCCTGTACGCGCTGCTCAGCCGCAACCACCGCCTGTTCGCGTGAACGGGCAGCCCGGCGCATGTAAGTGGCCAGCAAACCCCATACCCCACGCACGCGTGGCTGCACAGCCATATCCCCCCGCACCAGCCAGTGGTGCAAGCGCTGCGCCTGCCAGTGGTCCCACAGCATCCACAGCCATGTAGCCAGCAGTGCCCCGGCCAGCCCTGCCCATGGCCCCCATAGCCAAGCGGCAATGCCCACCAGCAGCGTTTGCAACAGCAATAACTCCATCCAGCGCCAAGCCATCACGCATCCTTAGGCGGTTGATCCTGCAGACAATCGGTAGCCCGCACCGCGCACGGTCTCCACCAAGCTACCAGCCTCACCCAATGCTTCGCGCAAGCGCTTGATGTGTACATCAACCGTGCGCTCTTCAATGTAGACGTGGTCACCCCACACCTTATCCAGTAGCTGCCCACGACTGTGCACGCGCTCAGGGTTGTGCATAAAGTGATTGAGCAACTTGAACTCGGTTGGCCCCAGTTTGAGTGGCTGGTCCTGAAAGGTGACGCGGTGTGTTTCGCTGTCCAGTACCAAATCTCCAACCTGCACACGCTCGCCTGCTTGCTCGGGCGTACGTCGGCGCAACACGGCACGAATACGCGCCAGCAATTCCTGGGTTGAAAACGGCTTAGTGATGTAGTCATCGGCCCCAGCGTCCAGGCCTGCAATCTTGTCTGGCTCGTCACCACGCGCTGTCAGCATCAAGATGGGCACGTGCTTGCTGCGTTGATCGGCACGCCACTTGCGCGCCAAATTCAGGCCGCTGGAGCCACCAGGCAGCATCCAGTCGAGCAAGATCACATCGGGCAGCGCAGCATCCAGCTCGCGCTGTGCGCTCACGCCATCTTCAGCCCACACAGGGGTAAAACCGTTGTGGCGCAAATTCACAGCGATCAGCTCTGCAATAGCGGGCTCATCTTCTACGATCAGTACTTGCGGCAATTTCTTCATGCTTCTTACCTGGGCTTGTTTAACGCACCGCCGACTCAATCACATCCATGGACTGGTGGCGAATGTCCTTGCCCTCCACCAAGTAGATGATGAGTTCAGCCACATTTTTGGAATGGTCACCAATGCGCTCCACCGCCTTGGCCAGGAACAGCAAGTCCAGACTGGCAGAAATTGTGCGCGGGTCTTCCATCATGTAAGTGATAAGTTTGCGCACAAAGCCATCAAACTCATCATCAATCAGGTCATCTTCTTTCAGGATGCCCAAAGCGGCCTTGGTATCCAAGCGGGCCAAAGCATCCAACGCCTTGCGCAGCAGCGCCGAGGCCATTTCCGCAGCTACCCGCAGCTCCCCGGAGGGCAAGGCGCGTGATGCACCACTTTCAATGATGGACTTGACCATGCGCGCCATCTTGTGCGCTTCATCGCCCATGCGCTCCAAGTTGGCCGTCACTTTGGAGAACGCCATCAACATGCGCAAATCACGTGCTGTCGGCTGGCGGCGGCCAATGATGGAAGACAGCTCATAGTCAATCTCCACCTCCATGGCGTTGACCCGCTCCTCCAGCGCAGCCACTTGCTCCACGGCTTCCAGGCTAAATTGGGTCAAGGCAAACACCGCCTGGCTGATCTGGCGCTCTACGATCCCGCCCAGCTCCATCACTCGCGATGAAATACGATTGAGTTCACTGTCAAACTGTGTCGACAAATGCTTATCTGACATATCTGTCTCCTGCGGAATTAACCAAATCGGCCTGTGATGTAGTCTTCTGTTTCGCGGCGCTGGGGTTTGAAAAACAGTTGCTCTGTTTCGCCAAATTCCACCAGATCGCCCAAATACATGTACGCGGTGTAATCGCTGCAGCGTGCGGCTTGCTGCATGTTGTGCGTCACGATGACGACGGTGTAATCGTCTTTCAGCTCAGCAATCAGCTCTTCCACCTTGGCGGTAGAAATCGGGTCCAAGGCAGAGCAAGGCTCGTCCAGCAGCAACACTTCAGGCTTGATCGCAATGCCCCGTGCAATGCACAGGCGCTGTTGCTGGCCACCCGAGAGGCTGGCGCCACTTTGGTGCAGCTTGTCTTTCACCTCGGTCCACAACGCCGCCTTGCGCAGTGCCCATTCCACGCGCTCGTCCATGTCTGCGGCATCCAGACTCTCAAACAACTTTACGCCAAAGGCAATGTTGTCGTAGATGGACATCGGAAACGGCGTGGGTTTTTGAAACACCATGCCCACCTTGGCACGAATCAGCGCAACGTCTTGCTTGCTGGTCAGCAGGTTCTCGCCGTCAAGCAAGATTTGCCCTTGCGCACGCTGCTCGGGGTACAGCTCGTACATGCGGTTAAAGGTGCGCAGCAGCGTAGATTTTCCACAGCCCGACGGGCCAATAAAAGCTGTCACCTTCTTTTCAGGAATTTCCAGGTTGATGTTTTTCAACGCATGGAACTTGCCGTAGTAGAAATTCAAATCACGCACAGATAACTTGGATCGTCCAGAAATCGGTGCAATAGCGGGTGTCGTCAATGTTGCAGTTGGCATCATCAAATCCTTGCAATTTACTTTTGGCGCGTCAGCACACGGGCCAAGATATTCAGGCCCAGCACGGCCACCGTAATCAGAAATACGCCTGCCCACGCCAGCTGCTGCCAGTTTTCATAAGGGCTCATCGCAAACTTAAAGATGGTCACCGGCAAGCTCGCCATTGGCTTGCCCAAATCACCATTCCAGAACTGGTTATTCAATGCAGTGAAAAGCAGCGGTGCGGTTTCCCCCGCAATCCGCGCCACCGCAAGCAGCACACCCGTAATCACACCGGCGCGTGCAGCGCGCAACGTGATCGCCAAAATCACCTTCCACTTGGGCGCACCCAAAGCGTAGGCCGCCTCGCGCAGCGCCGAGGGCACCAGCGCCAGCATATTTTCAGTGGTGCGAATGACCACGGGAATCACAATCAAGGCCAGCGCCACAATGCCTGCATAGGCAGAAAAACTTTTGAACTTGGCCACCACCACCGCGTAGACGAACAAGCCAATCACGATGGAAGGGGCAGACAGCAAAATGTCATTCACAAAGCGTGTCGTGCTGGCCAGCCAGCTGTTCTTGTCATATTCGGCCAAATAAACGCCAGCCATCACCCCAATCGGGGTGCCAACGCAGGTGGCCAAAGTCACCATGACGAACGAGCCAAAAATAGCATTGGCCAGACCTCCGGCCTCATTGGGGGGCGGTGTCATCTCGCTGAACAGCGCCAGACTCAGCCCGCCAATGCCCAGCCGAATGGTTTCCCACAGAATCCAAATCAACCAGAACACACCAAAAGCCATTGCAGCCAGCGACAGCGCCAGTGCTACCTGGTTGAGGCGTTTGCGCGCGGCAAAACGTGCCTGACGCGCTGCATCTTGGCGTTCGGCAGAAATCAGTTTTTGACTAGAGGTGCTCATGTGCGTGCTCCCTCATTCTTTTGCAGGCGGTTGAGCAAAATTTTGGACAAGGCCAGCACCACGAAAGTGATGAAGAACAGTGCCAGTCCCAGATAGATCAACGATGCCTGGTGCAGGCCTTCGCCGGCTTCGGCGAACTCATTGGCCAATGCAGAGGTAATGCTGTTAGCCGCCTCAAACATGGACACCGAATTGAGCTGGTTCATGTTGCCGATCACAAAAGTCACCGCCATCGTCTCGCCCAAAGCACGCCCCAGGCCCAGCATGACGCCGCCCAGCACCCCGGCCTTGGTGTAGGGAAGTACCACCTTCCAGACGACTTCCCACGTTGTGGCCCCCAAGCCGTAGGCCGACTCCTTGAGCAGCGCAGGGGTCACTTCAAACACATCGCGCATCACCGCTGCAATGAACGGAATGATCATGATGGCCAAGATAATGCCGGCCGACAAAATACCAATACCTACTGGCGGGCCCGAAACCAGTGCACCCAGATAAGGCACGCCATCAAACAAGGCCTGCAGTGGTTGCTGCACATAAGTGGCCAGCACGGGGCCAAACACCATCAAGCCCCACATGCCATACACAATCGATGGCACTGCAGCCAGCAGCTCAATGGCTGTACCCAGAGGGCGCTTGAGCCAGTTGGGTGCCAGCTCCGTCAAGAACAGCGCAATCCCAAAGCTCACAGGCACAGCAATGATCAGCGCAATCAGCGATGTCATCAAAGTGCCGTAGATCATCACCAGACCACCGTACTGGTCCTGCACGGGATCCCACTCGGTACGCGTGAAAAAGCCCAGACCATATTCGTGAATGGCGGGCCAAGCACCGATCAGCAGCGAGCCCATGATGGCCAGCAGCAAGCCCAAAGTGATCAAGGCAGCACCCTTGGCCATCCAGGCGAACAGGCGATCCGCAAAGCTAGCAGATATCCAACGATTGCGGCGAGGCGGCTGTGCGCGGCTGGCAATCGGCTGTTGCCGGCTGGTCACCGGGTTGGCAGAAGACATGGATGAGGACACGGGTGTCACCTCTTTACAAATAACAAGACCTGCCAGGCGCAGGTGCGCCCAGCAGGATGTGACTGTTCAAGCAGCCGTTTACTTCCAAGCTACTGGCTTGCCAGCGCTGTCTTTGATTTCACCCCAGGCCTTGAACACTTGCGCCTTGACCGAGTCAGGCATGGGCACGTAGTCCAAGTCGCTCGAAGTGGAGTCACCGCTCTTATACGCCCAGTCAAAGAACTTCAGCGTAGTCGCAGCTTGCGCAGGCTTGTCCTGCACCTTGTGCATCAAAATGAACGTTGCGCTGGTGATTGGCCATGCATCTTTGCCAGGCTGGCTGGTCAAGATCTGGTAGAAGCTTTTGCTCCAGTCAGCACCAGCGGCAGCGGCCTTGAAGCTGGCTTCATTGGGCGAGACAAACGCGCCTTCGTTGTTTTGCAACTGTGCAAAAGTCAGCTTGTTTTGCTTGACGTAAGCGTATTCCACGTAGCCGATGGAGTTGGCCAGGCGCCCCACGAAAGCGGCCACGCCTTCATTGCCCTTGCCACCAGCACCTGTGGGCCAGTTCACAGCCTTGCCCTCACCCACTTTTTCTTTCCACTCGGCATTCACCTTGCTCAAGTAGTTGGTAAAGCCAAAGGTGGTGCCAGAGCCATCAGCGCGGCGCACAGCAGTAATTTTTTCGTTGGGCAAATTCACGCCCGGATTCAGCGCCGTGATGGCTGCATCGTTCCAGTGGGTGATCTTGCCCAGATAAATGTCACCCAGAATCTGGCCTGTGAGCTTGAGCTGACCAGGCTGCACGCCCTTGATGTTGACCACCGGCACAATGCCGCCAATCACGGTAGGGAACTGCACCAGGCCCTTGGCCTGCAAGTCTGCGTCTTTCAGCGGCTCATCCGAAGCACCGAAATCTACGGTCTTGGCTTCAATTTGCTTGAGACCTGCGCTAGAGCCCACCGACTGGTAGTTGATCTTCACGCCTGTGGCCTTGTTGTAATCAGCGGCCCACTTGGAATACAGCGGAGCAGGGAAACTGGCGCCAGCACCAGTTGCATCTTGCGCGGCCGCCATGTTGAACAAACCGCCGGATACCAAAGCACCCGTCACTAAAACACGCATCATGGACATTTTCATGGAAGCACCTCTTTAGATTGCAGAACAAGGTCGAAGAAAACTTGATGACGTGAATGTAAAAACCGTTTATGACGAGCTTGTGACACACAAAAAATAAGTTTCCCCCCTCAAAAACCACAGTTCATCGAATTCAAATAAATGTCACAAACCAGTCATGGCGGCCATCTAGAATCGCAGCCCTGTTTCACACTCGGTCATGCCCCACATTTGTGCGCTCAATGCAGCCATGGCTGATAAGCTGCCCACTTTGCGCCGCCAGCTGACACATTTCAAATGAACAATGCGATTGCACTTGCTGCCGTAGACCTCGGCTCCAACAGTTTCCGCCTTGAAATTGGTAGTTATGAACACCACCAGATTCACCGCATCGAGTACCTCAAAGAAACCGTGCGCCAAGGCAATGGTTTGGACAGCAACCGCAACCTGACCCAAGAGTCCATGGAACGTGGATGGGCATGCCTGGCCCGCTTTGGTGAACGCCTGCGCGGTTTTGATCCACAGCATGTGCGCGCAGTGGCAACGCAAACCCTGCGTGAAGCCCATAACCGTGACGAATTTATTGAGCGCGCCAACGAATTACTGGGCTTTCCCATCGAAGTGATTACGGGCGAGGAAGAAGCCGCCCTGATTTACCGCGGTGTCATCAGCCAGCTGCCCGCATCGAACGAAAACCGCCTAGTGATTGATATTGGCGGGCGCTCCACCGAATTTGTACTGGGCCAAGCCAGCGTGGTGCAGTCACTGGCCTCTTACCGCATTGGCAGCGTGGCGTGGACGCTGCGCTACTTCCCCCAAGGCCACCTGACGCCCGAGGCCTTCGAGACCGCTGAGATTGCCGCGCGCGCCGTGCTGGATGAAGCGCTGGACACATTCACCCCCGGCAGCTGGGACATTGCCTACGCCTCCGCAGGCACTGCCAACGCGGTGGGAGACACGTTGTCGGCCAATGGGTTTGACCCCGGTGTCATCACCCGCGCCAGCCTGGACTGGCTGCAGCAGCAACTGCTGCGCGCCCAGCACATTGACCGCATCAAGCTGGAAGGCCTGAAAGAAGACCGCCGCCCCGTCGTGGCCGGTGGCCTGAGCGTGCTGCGCGCCGTGTTTGACTTGCTGGGCCTGGAGCGCATGGTCGTGGCCCAGGGCGCGCTTCGAATGGGTGTGCTGTACGAGCTGGTCAACGATGAGCCGACTGGAGACATCCACACCGCCAGCGTACTGGGCTTGATGCAACGCTTTGGTGTGCACAGCATGCATGCCCGCCATGTGGCTGAAACCGCTCAGCAGTTGTGGATGCAGTTGCACCCGCAAGAAGCCACGCCCCCCGCCAACCTGGCTTGGGCTGGCTTGCTCCATGAAGTGGGCTGCCGCATCTCGCGCAGCAATTACCACCGCCACAGCGCCTACATTCTGGAAAACAGCAACGCCCCTGGCTTTGCCCCTGCAGAGCTGGCGCACCTGGGCCAGCTGGTGCTGGGCCACCGCGGCAAGCTCAAAAAAATGGAAGCCTTCATGCACTTGCCAGCCCATGCAGAGCAACTGCTGTGCCTGCGTCTGGCTGTGGTGCTTTGCAACAACCGCCGCGCCCCCGATATGCAAGGCCTGCAGTTGCAGCGCAATGGCAAGCAATTGCTGCTGCAAACCCCGCCGGGCTGGGCGCAGCGCTTTCCACTCAGCACACAGTTGCTGCGCGAAGAAGCAGAAGCTGTAGGGAAAACCGACTGGCAGTTGTTGCTGCAACTAGCATAAGGAAAAAGGAGCTGCTAGCGCTTAACCTATATAGGTTTCAAAGTCTTTTATATCTGAAACCTTTTATACACAAGCGCTAAAAGCTCACTTTATCAAAGCAACCGCACCCGATTGCTTCATAAAAAAAGGATGCCAAATGCATCCTTTTTTGTGTGCGCACACTATGGTTAGCTACGTGCTGTACACATGCATCAACGCATTTTGTACGCCATGGCCATCTTGCGGCTGCGCTGGCGGCAGGTAGCTGCCATCGGGCTGCTGTGTCCACGCATCGCGGTTGTCATGCAAATATGCCACCAGGCATTCATCGATCACGCGCTGGCGCAGCTTGGGCTCTTGCACGGGCCAAGCCAGCTCAACGCGGCGTGTCATGTTGCGGCGCATCCAGTCGGCGCTAGACAGGTAGACATGCTCCTGACTATCACCCCACGCAAAGTAAAACACCCGTGAGTGCTCCAGAAAACGGCCAATGATGGAGCGCACACGGATGTTGTCCGTCACCCCCGCCACCTGCGGTGGCAACATACATGCACCGCGCACAATCAGATCAATCTTCACCCCGGCCTGCCCTGCGTCGATCAGCGCGTAAATCAGATCTTCGTCAGTCATGGCATTGGTTTTCACCACCACGCGGGCATATTCGCCCTTCAGCGCGGCTTGCTTGCAGGCATCCAGATGCGTCAGCATGCTTTGCTGCAAGGCAAAAGGAGCCATCACCAGCCTGTCCAGCTTGGGCTTCACATTCGGGCTGGCCAGATGGCGGAACACCGCATCCATATCGGCCGTCAGCACCGCATCGCACGTCAGATAGCTCAAATCTGTGTACATGCGTGCGGTCTTGGGGTTGTAGTTGCCCGTTGACAAGTGGCCGTAACGGCGCAGCCCCCGGCCTTCACGGCGTGTAATCAACAGCATTTTGGCGTGGGTCTTCAGGCCCACCACGCCATACACCACCTGAGCACCCACCGCCTCCAGCGCATCGGCCCAGTTGATGTTGGCCTCTTCATCAAAGCGCGCCTTCAGCTCCACCACGGCCATCACTTCCTTGCCCATGCGCACGGCCTGGGCCAGCAGTTCAATCAGTTGCGACTTGGCACCCGTGCGGTAAATGGTTTGCTTGATGGCCACCACCGCAGGGTCGTGCACCGCCTCACGCAGCAATTCCAGCACCGCATCAAACTGCTCAAAGGGCTGGTGAATCAGCACATCTTGCTTGCGCATCTGCGTCATGATGCTGACGGCTGGTTTGAGCTGGTGTGGCCAACTGCCCTGCCACGGGGTAAACAGCATGGCGGGCTCATTGACCAGATCAATCAACTCTGACAAGCGCACCAGATTAACCGGCCCCTGCACCCGAAACAGCGCAGGCGCTGGCACATCAAACTCTTGCCGCAAGATATTGGCAAGAAACTCCGAGCAATTGCTGCCCACCTCCAGGCGCACCGCCTGCCCAAACTGGCGATACGCCAGTTCTTCGCGCAGTGCCGTACGCAGGTCATCCACCTCGTCTTCTTCCACCAGCAGCTCGGTATTGCGTGTGACACGGAACTGCACGGCCTCCACCACCTCTCGGCCATCAAACAGCTCCGAGATGTGTGCCCGCACCATGCTGGAGAGGCTGACAAACAGCCGTTTTTTCCCGCAGATGCTGGCTGGCAACTGCATCAGGCGGGGCAGCGCACGCGAGAGCTTGACGATTGCCACCTCATTGGCGCGGCCAAACGCATCTCCCCCCTTCAGACGCACCACCATGTTCAGTGACTTGTTAGCCACCTGCGGAAAAGGGTGTGCGGGATCTAATGCCACCGGCACCAGCAACGGCTTAACGGCCTGCCGAAAGTGCTTTTGCACCCACTTGCGCTGTCCAGCAGTGCGCTCTTTGTGGTTCACGATACGAATGCCCGCCGCATCAAAGGCGGGGATCAATGCATCGTTGTACAGCGCATACTGGCGCGCCACCAGATCCTGCGCCTTGTGCAGCAGGGCCAGGCCGTCTTGTGCGTTGTAAACGCCTTGTGCCAGGCTATTGACCGCAGTGATGTGCGGCGCAGCACGCACTTCAAAAAACTCATCCAGGTTGGACGACACAATGCACAGATAGCGCAGCCGCTCCAGCAGCGGTACGTCTTCACGCCGCGCCCAAGCCATCACGCGCTCGTTGAACGCCAAAATGCAATGGTCACGCGGCAGAAGTGCCAATGCCGGCTTTAGCGGTGCCTGCTGTGCCGCGCTACTGGCCACTTGCGGCACACCGCCTTCAGGCATAAAACCGCCCAGTGATTTCGGCAGTGCCATGAATGCAGGAAGCGGCGCAATGAATGGTTCGGTCTTTGAATACATGGAAACTTTTTGGCGATGTCTCACCAGTATCAGTACAGCATGTGACGAAACAGTGACAGCCATATGACTGTTTCATCTGCGCAAAGTGTGCAGCCAACTGAAAAGACTTTGCTGTGATGGTAATCTGGCGGACTGCCCACCTTTTTTTGCCCTATGAAAGCTCCCCTGCTTGCCAGCATCGACATCGGATCCAATAGCGTTTTGCTGCTTATCGGCCGCATCGTGGATGGCAAATTGCAGATTGAGTTGCAGCGCAAAGAAACCCTGCGTTTGGGCGGTGCCCTAGATGAACAAGGCAACCTACAAACCCAGGCCATGGAACGCGGCCTGGAATGCTTGCGCCGCTATGCAGGCCTGATGACACGCGTGGCCAAGGAACACCGCCGCGCTGTAGCCACCCAAACGCTGCGCGAAGCCCGCAATCGCAACGAGTTTTTATCGCAAGCCCATGCCATTTTGGGATGTGAAGTGGAATTGATTTCAGGCGAACGTGAAGGCGCACTAATCTACCAAGGTGTCACACGCCTGCTCCCATCGCTGCCAGAAAACCGGTTAGTCATCGACATCGGTGGGCGCTCTACCGAAATCTCTGTGGGCCACAACCAGACACTGCACATCGCCACCTCCTGCCCGATTGGCAGCGTAGCGTGGGCACAGCGTTTTTTTGGGGATGGCACATTGAGCACCCAGCGTTTTGCGGCGGCCGACAACGCCGCGCAAGCAGCTTTAAAACAAGCTCTCGCACCACTGGGCAATGCGCCATGGGAGCAAGCATTCGGCTCCTCAGGCACAGCGGGAGCCATCAGCAAAGCTTTGCTGCAAGCGGGCTTGCCTGTCGGAGAAATTTCGCGCGCAGGGCTATTCCAACTCAAGGCACAACTGGTGCAAGCTGGCCATATCGACCGGCTGCCCCTGCACGGTCTGCGCGAAGAACTGCGCCCTGTCATTGGCGGTGGCGTCAGCATCATGTGCGCAGTCTTTGACGTGCTTGGGCTGCAGCACATGCGCATTGCCCAAGGCGCTTTGCGCCATGGACTCATATTTGAGCTGCACCAGTCACTGATCGACCATTGAATCACAGCAGCTTGCGTTGCAAACCACCTGTCTGGCCCCGGATGATTGCGCAGGTTCTTGACAAATAAATCAGGCACTTTCACCTGCCAGCTTTAGAGCGCTCGCACTGGGGGGCTTCATGCCTCCGTGCCTTTTGCGGCAAGTGATGGTGATACCGCCATACAAACCGCTGCAGCGTCTACTCCCAACCCACCGCACTGTTGAGAAGTGCAGTGTTAATCCAATGTGAGCGCAGCAGTCACCTGGTTGTCAATCCCCAGCGCCTGGCACAACGGGTCAAACTCACGCGCTCCTGCTGGCTGACGGCTACGGCTTCCAAACAGTCGGCCCATGAACTCTTGGCCGTTGTTGGTGAGGATGGTGCGAATCTTCAAAGGCGCTACCTTGTGCACTGCCGCTAGGAAAGCCTTGGCAGCGGCTACCGCTTTGTACTGTTTGATGGCAATCAACACCCAGCGGGTAGCCCGGGGTCAATGGCGACAAACTCAGAACTGCGTTTGCCCTCACCCTGCATCTGAGGCGGGTGCTTCTTCGCATCTACATGCAAATAGCTAGGTCATAGGCTTTGAAGGAGTTTTCTAGCCCTCTGGCTTGGGTAGAACAGGCAGTCTGCAGTGGCCCCGCCGGCGCAGCAGACGGTCCAGCTCATGGAACCCTCTCGCACCACCCGTCAATCAGCCATCCAGCAGTTGCAACAGCTGAGTGTGCAGGTAGATGACAAACACCTCCTTCGCTGTATGGAGCACGGTTTGCAGGCAGTGCGCCCTATGGCTGGCACCGTGAACCGTGGTGCAGCATTGCCACTCGCGCACCAAGTCCAAGCAGAGCCCAGCCGTATTGCTATGCCAGCTCCTTGCCCGCAAGCATTGACCTGTTGCAGGGCCAAACGCCTGGCAAGGATCGTTGTAGCTGTAGCGTTATTGTGATGGGCGATCAGCACAACAACTCCTTCTCGCAGACGTTTGTCATGTTGTCGCAGCTGCCCGCAGCACCTCTCGACCGCGACGAAAGGAACGCTTGCTTTTGAGTATTCAATCATCTGCAACACAACGCCTACCCAGCACTCAATCCATAAAAAAAACCAAGCCGTTAATAACAGGCTTGGTTTTTCTCGGTGCACAGTGAGTCTCTTCACTCGCTGGCACCTCATTGTTCAGCGTTGCTCTACATCACGTCTGTTCTACGTCTGTTCTATGACTTAGACCGGCTGGAGTGAAGAGCAACTGCTCACGCTGCTTTGAGCGCTTAGCGCAGTTTTTCCAAATCCTGCGCACTCAGCCAACACCATTGCCCGGGCTTCATATCCTCGGGCAATGCCATGCTGCCAATCTTCCAGCGGTGTAGGCCTTCTACACGGTTACCCACAGCTGCCAACATGCGTTTGACTTGGTGGTACTTGCCTTCGGTCAACGTCAGATCCAACACATTTTCAGCAATGATCTCGCAAGCCGCTGCCTTTACCGGCTTGGGGTCATCCTCCAACACCACACCGGCCAGCAGCTTATCCACCATGGCTTGTGTCACTGCATGCTTGGCCGTCACACGGTAGACCTTGGGTACATGCTTCTTGGGCGAGCTCATGCGGTGAATAAACTGCCCGTCATCGCTAAGCAGCAAAAAACCCGTCGTGTCTTGGTCCAAGCGGCCAACCGCCTGTAGCCCCTGCACAGCACCCTTGTTCGGCCGCTGGCGCAACTGCATCGGCAATAAGCTATAGATGCTGGGGTGGGCTGAAGGCTTTTGTGAACACTCCGTACCCGCCGGCTTGTATAGCAGCGCATAGCCTTTTTCGTGGTATTCCCAGTCCACGCCCTGCACGCGAAAGCGCAGTCCTTGTGGCTCGTATTCAGCGGTGGAATCGGTCACCTGTAAAGGTTCCGGCACACCATCTTCATACACCTGCACCCAGCCTTGCTGAATCAAGCCCGAGCACACACGGCGAATACCAAAACCTTGCGAGTAAAGAATGTCCTGCAACTGCATCTCATCACCTCTGCCGCAGCCAGCGGTCACAAAAAAATAGCGCCTTGCGCTCATCCATCAAAGATTTCTAGGTAATTTGATATTTAAGCCTCGGCCATACAAGCGCCAGCAGCTATCTATTTAAATTCAAATCCCCAAAAACAAAACCCCCTGCCTCTTTCAAGGTCAGGGGGTGTTGCAGCTGTAAGAGCCTAGCGATGACCTACTTTCACACGGGAACCCGCACTATCATCGGCGCAAAGTCGTTTCACTGTCCTGTTCGGGATGGGAAGGAGTGGAGCCAACTTGCTATGGTCACTAGGCATAACTTGTAACCAGGCAGTCAAAGACTACCCAGTAAATTCATAGAGTAAAAATCAGATTTTTGGTTTATTTGATTGCGCAACTTGGCATAACTAGTCCGTTTGAACTGCCATACAGCAGTAATCAAAGTTATAGGGTCAAGCCGCTCGGGCAATTAGTACTGGTTAGCTTAACGCATTACTGCGCTTCCACACCCAGCCTATCAACGTCGTGGTCTACAACGACCCTTCAGGGGGCTCAAGGCCCCGGCAGATCTCATCTTGAAACGAGTTTCCCGCTTAGATG
>RCUL01000131.1_pt1 | contig 70211 bp, 66 predicted proteins | sample 2167521 | NCBI WGS metagenome assembly RCUL01 (sample SAMN09932745, study PRJNA488358) | compost metagenome | feature: garden; material: soil; isolation source: compost soil in acetic acid-enriched culture | place: Germany: Experimental Botanical Garden Goettingen | collected 2016-01-27
CCTACAGAATAGAAAAAATAAAAAGATGAATATAGATAAAAACGAATTCAGAAAATATGCAGTAAAGCATCACCGTATTGGAAGTCAACATGTTGACAGTTTCATTGCCCGTACAGAGACTAGCATTCCGACAAATCTCACACCTTACATCGTTGAGGAGCGTCAGTTAAATGTTGCACAGATGGATGTGTTTTCACGTTTGATGATGGATCGTATTATATTCTTGGGAAGCGGTATCGATGACCAAGTAGCAAATATTATCCAGGCACAATTGTTGTTTTTACAATCCACAGATGCACAACGTGACATCCAGATTTACATCAATTCCCCAGGAGGAAGTGTTTATGCAGGTTTGGGTATCTACGATACGATGCAATATATTACACCAGACGTAGCGACTATCTGTACAGGAATAGCAGCATCTATGGGTGCAGTTCTTCTTGTGGCAGGAGCAAAAGGCAAGCGTGCTGCATTACGTCACTCACGTGTGATGATTCACCAACCATCTGGCGGCGCTCAAGGGGTTGCGGCAGATATGGAAATCAACTTACGTGAAATGATGAAATTAAAAGAAGAATTATATACCATTATTTCAGAACACTCCGGACAATCCTATGAGTGGGTAGAAAAATCTTCCGATCGTGACTACTGGATGAAAGCCAATGAGGCCAAAGAATTCGGTATGATTGACGAGATTTTACTTCCTAAGAAGGAGATTATTAAATAACGATGGCGAAGAATAACGATAGAGACATTCATTGTTCGTTTTGTGGAATAAGCAAAAATGAAGCTCAGATGCTCATTGCTGGAAATGGAGCGCACATCTGTGATAGATGTATCCAACAGGCAGGAGAAATCTTGGCAGAAGAATTAAAACAACGGAAAAGCAAGACATTACAGACCGCATTAAAATTAATACGCCCCCAAGAGATCAAAACACACTTGGATCAGTATGTAATTGGACAGGATGATGCGAAGAAAGTAATCTCAGTAGCTGTCTATAATCACTATAAACGTTTGAATCAAAAAGTGGATAAAGATGAAATTGAAATCGAAAAATCCAATTTGATTATTGTTGGTGAGACAGGTACCGGTAAAACATTGTTAGCAAAAACTGTTGCCAAAATATTGAACGTTCCTTTCTGTATCGTTGATGCGACGGTACTAACCGAGGCCGGCTATGTTGGAGAAGACGTGGAGAGCATTTTAACACGCCTGCTTCAAGCAGCAGATTATGATGTTGCCTCAGCAGAACGTGGTATCATCTATATTGATGAAATTGATAAAATCGCGCGCAAAAGCGACAACCCTTCTATCACGAGAGATGTCTCTGGTGAAGGTGTACAACAGGCACTATTAAAGATTTTAGAAGGTACAGTTGTCAACGTACCACCTCAAGGTGGCCGTAAACATCCAGACCAGAAAATGATCGCTGTCAATACCAGCAACATCCTATTTATCTGTGGTGGTGCATTCGATGGAATCCAAAAGAAAATTGCAAACCGTCTACGCACACAGACAGTGGGTTATAAGATGAATGAAGACGAAGAGGAAATCGACTTGAACAATCTATACAAGTATATTACACCTCAGGATCTCAAAAACTTTGGATTGATTCCAGAGTTAATTGGACGTCTTCCGGTCTTGACCTACTTAAATCCACTGGATAAAGAAACCTTGTTGAGTATTTTGACTGAGCCAAAAAATGCATTGGTCAAACAATACAAAAAATTATTTGAGTATGAAGGCGTCGAATTGAAATTTGATCCCGAAGTATACACGTTTATTGTAGATAAAGCTGACGAATTTAAACTTGGGGCCAGGGGCTTACGCAGTATATGCGAAGCAATTATGCTGGACGCCATGTTTGAAATGCCGTCAACGAAAGAGCAAACGGGACAGAAAAGTTTGGAAATCACCTTGGATTATGCGAAGAAAAAATTCGAAAAATCCGATCTGAAAAAGCTTAAAGTCGCTTAAAAAAAATCCCGTTCGCTGAACGGGATTTTTTTTTACCCCTTGCGTTTAAACTGGTTCCCCTTGATGCTGGTTCATCTCATGAATGCTATCCAACGACATTTTATTGAAAGAATTTAATGGATAAAAGCGCTTAAAACAAGCTAAAGCATAATAAAAAAAGAATTAAAAATCTTATATTACAATAATAACATAGCCATAACGGAATGTTGACAGACAGATAAGAGATTAGTGAAATTAAAATTTAATGACTATGACAAAGAAAACTACAAAAAATACTGTAAATAGCCCGATAACACCAGGTTTAAAAACCAAAGAGGAAATCGTGAACAACTGGCTTCCACGTTATACCGGGAGACCTTTGGAGGAGTTTGGGGAGTATATCCTATTAACAAATTTTTCAAAATATATTCATCTATTTTCGGAAATGCATGACAATGCCCCTATCTACGGGGAAGACAAACCTATGCAATCCGTGACCGCTGGAGGGATCACCATTATCAATTTTGGAATGGGTAGCCCGATGGCCGCAACGATAATGGATCTGCTATCCGCCATTGCCCCTAAGGCCGTGCTATTTTTGGGCAAAACTGGAGGAATCAAGAAAAAGATTCCTGTAGGAGAATTGATCCTCCCTATCGCGGCGATCCGTGGTGAGGGAACATCAAATGATTACTTTCCACCCGAAGTGCCCTCATTACCCGCATTTGCTATGCAAAAAGCGATCTCCACGACAATCCGTGACCATCAACGGGACTATTGGACGGGGACAGTCTACACCACCAATAGACGCGTATGGGAGCATGACAAAGCATTCAAAAAGTATCTGAAGTCGATTCGGGCCATGTGTGTCGATATGGAAACAGCCACAATATTCAGTGTCGGTTTTGCAAACAAGATCCCGACAGGTGCTTTGCTTTTAGTTTCCGATCAACCGATGGTCCCAGAAGGAGTAAAAACATCTGTAAGTGATGTCACGGTAACAGCGAAATACGTAGAAGAACATATCAGTATCGGTATTGACGCCCTAAAACAACTTATCAATAACGGACTGACTGTAAAACACCTTAAATTTTAAGGGGTTGATACAATAAGGAACCCGTTATTGAAGTTCACATAAAAAGTTGGATAAAGTTAAAAAATTAGTTACAGTGATGAGTCCGATATGAGATATGCCCCAAAAAGTTAGAAACTATTTGGGGTATATCTATATATTATTGGGCTCATTTTTTTGGATGGAGTTTTTTATTCCACCCTCTCCTTCTAGTCCGTTCGGACTGCCTACAACCTGTCTATTTTGGCCGATTATGGTTCGCTCAATAAACCAATTGTACCGACTAGCTAATGCCCCCTGAAAACTAGACAGTTAAAACTAATACATAGAATACTTGATTATTAATTGAGCGATTATTAACTACAAATTGAAACGTTAACAAATGTTAATTTACACAATAATTAAACTATTTGGCGTTATATCTTGTATTAATAACATTACAAAAGCACATATATCAAAAATTTAATCAAATATTGTGAAGAAAAAAACATTATCTATTTTCAGCGTATCCTTATTGATTTGTTCAGCCTTAGCCACCCAGGTAAGTTGTTCTTCAAGCTCTTCCAAAGAAAATAATACCAATGAAAAACCTGTAGCCCTCCCCGTTTATACGGTTGTAAAATCTGATGCCACCACGATCAAGGACTATCTAGGTACCATTGAGGGAAAAGTGAATGTGGAGGTCCGTCCCCAGGTTGAAGGCCTACTGCAAGAAATCTATGTCGATGAAGGTTCTTTTGTACAAAAAGGGCAAAAATTATTCAAAGTAGATCCTTCTACCTATCAAGAAAATTTAAACAATATGGTAGCCACGGAACAGGTTGCGCGGGCCAAACTTAAAAATGCGCAATTAGAAGTCGACCGTCTGAAACCGTTGGTTCAAAATGACGTTATTTCAGATGTAAAACTGGCATCAGCCAAATCTGACTATCAAGTAGCAAAGGCAACCCTAGATCAGGCCAGTGCCGCTGTACGTTCCGCACAGATCAGTAAAGACTTTACGATCATTACAGCACCTGTAAGCGGATATATCGGGCGTATTCCTAAGCGTATAGGGAATCTAGTTTCCAAAGGCGACAAAGAGCCTCTCACCTACCTCTCCGATATACAAGAAGTGTATGTTTATTTCTCCATGAACGAATCCGACTTCCTCTACTTCTCAAAAGCACAGGCGAAAAAAGACAGTATTGAGGGCAAGAAATACAACCAGAATCAAAAACTGGTATTTCCTCAGGTAACGCTGGTTCTCGCCGACGGTGAAGAATATGCGAAAAAAGGGATTGTCGATGCAGTCAATGGGCAGATCAACAGAACCACAGGGGCAATTTCTCTACGTGCAACTTTCCAAAACCAAGACAATATTTTACGTTCGGGAAGTAGTGGCACACTAAAAATTGCAGAAGTAAAAAAAGATGTCCTACAGATCCCTCAGATTGCTATCAATCAATTACAGGACAAAACTTTTGTCTATATATTAGATCAAAACAATAAAGCACAACGCCGTAATATTCAGCTTTCAGGCAAAAGCAAAGGCAATTATATCGTAGACTCAGGTCTCAAGGAGAACGACCGTGTCATTACCAGTGGATTTGACAAACTAACCGATGGTTCGGCCGTCGCCCCTATTCCTCAGAAATAATTATCGCACATTTTTACATCGCTGTGTTAACCTATTTTCAGGTTTGCCCGAGCTATGTCTAAAATTCTATTATATGTTAAAAACCTTTATAAATAGACCCGTTTTAGCCACGGTTATTTCTATTATTTTAGTCATATTGGGTTTGGTGGGATTAAAGCTGCTCCCTGTATCTCGATTTCCTGAGATAGCACCACCTAGTGTCCTTGTATCACTGAGTTACCCCGGTGCAAATGCTGAGACAGTAGCAAAAAGTGTTTTATTACCTATTGAGGAGGCCATTAATGGTGTGGAAGATATGACCTATATCAAATCGTCTGCATCCAACTCCGGTTCGGGTAGTGTGTCCGTCTATTTTAAGACCGGAACAAATCCGGACATTGCCTCAGTCAATGTGCAGACCCGTATATCCAAAGCGATCAGCTCTATTCCTGCTGAAGTAAACGAAGCTGGGATTACCGTCATGCCACGCCAGACAGGGGTTATCATGACCATTAATCTTTACTCGGATCATCGAGATAAGGCCTACGATGAAACCTTTTTACAAGCTTACGCACAGATCAATCTTATGCGTCCTTTATTACGTGTAGATGGCGTAGCACAAGTATCGCGGCTCGGAGCAAGGGATTATGCCATGCGGCTTTGGCTAAATCCAGAAAAGTTGGCCCTTTATAATCTGGTACCCCAGGACATCATGAATGCCATCAAAGATCAAAACTTTGAGATAGCACCAGGTAAATTTGGTGAAACTTCCGATGAGGCATTTGAAACGGTCATTCGGCACAAAGGACGCTTTACCACACCCGAAGAGTTTCAGGGTATCGTCATCAAGACAAACAATGATGGTTCGGTGCTATACCTCAAAGATGTTGCACGTGTAGAATTTGGTGCAACAAATCTTAGTAGTGACAATAAGGTCAATGGTCATCCCGGACTGACACTCAATCTGACGCAAACCAGCGGCTCCAATGCCCATGATATTGATATCGCTGTACGGAAAGTACTCGAAGAACAGGCCAAGACATTCCCAAAGGGATTGCATTATGAAGTGACTTATTCTGTACGTGACCAAATTGATGAGTCCATCAGCCAGGTTGAACACACACTTTTCGAAGCATTCATTTTGGTCTTTATCATTGTTTTCATCTTCTTACAGGACTTTAGATCGACCTTAATTCCAGCGATCGCTATACCTGTTTCGTTGATTGGTACCTTCTTTTTCCTCCAGCTCTTTGGTTTCTCGCTCAATGTATTGACGATGTTTGCCCTTGTATTGGCCATCGGTATTGTTGTCGATGATGCCATTGTGGTTGTGGAGGCCATCCACGAGAAGATGCATAGTACGGGGTTAAAAGCTAGAGCGGCGACATTGTCGACCATGTCAGAAATTACCGGTGCCATCCTCTCCATTACCATGGTCATGGCAGCGGTATTTTTGCCTGTTGGTTTTATGGAGGGTCCAGCGGGTATCTTTTATCGACAATTTGCTTACACGCTGGCGACAGCGATCCTAATTTCAGCACTAAATGCATTGACATTGAGCCCTGCCCTATGTGCATTATTGCTCAAAGCCCCCAAGCAAAAAGAAGAAGAAGCTAAATCAAGAATCAACCAGTTTAAGGATCGTTTCTTTAAAGCATTCAATACCTCGTTTGATCGCCTGACCGCCCGATACGTATCCATTGTACAGTTATTGATCAACCATAAAAAAATAGCTTGGATAAGCCTGGTATTGATTACTGCAATCGGAGTCATTTTAATGATCAAAACGCCAAAGAGTTTTATCCCAACTGAAGATGACGGTTTTATCACCTATAACATTGCTCTTCCCCCTGGGGCTTCATTAAACCGTACGACAGAAGTACTCTATCGTGCAGACAGTATATTGAAAAAAAGAAAAGATATCGAGGGTATGACGACAGTCTCTGGTTTCAATGCACTGGATGGTAGTTCGAGTCCAGCCTTTGCTGCGGGGTATATTACACTTAAACCACATGCCAAACGCAAGCACATCAAAAACATAAACGCCTTTATGGATACAATCAGGAATGACCTTGCACAAATAAATGAGGCTACATTTACGGTATTTCCCAGGCCCACAGTACAGGGATTCGGTGATTTTGCCGGTATAGAGATGGTTCTTCAAGATCGTATGGGCGGTGATGTGAGGGACTTTAATACGATTGCAGATACTTTTATCAGCCAGCTGAATACCTGTCCTGAAATCCGTAGTGCTTACACCAGTTTTAAATCAAATTTCCCCCAATACGAAGTGAATATTGATGCTGTCAAAGCAAAATCACTCGGTGTTGAGATCAAAGACTTAATGTCCACCATACGCTCCTATTTTGCACGGGTGCAAGCCAGTGACTTTAATCGTTTTGGCCGTCAGTACCGCGTGTATGTACAGTCCGATTTTGATTTCCGCAAAGATCCAGCGTCTTTCAATTCGATTTTCGTACGGAACAACAAAGGCGAGATGGTGCCCATCAATACCGTTCTGACACTGGAAAAAACTGTCGGCCCTGAAACCATTACCCGTTACAATCTATACAATGCAATTTCCGTCAATATTACACCAGCAGAAGGCTATAGTACCGATGATGCTATGCAAGCCATCCAAAAGCTAGCCGATGAAAAACTACCCGGAAACTATGGCTATGAATGGACTGGTATGAGCTATGAAGAAAGTCAATCTGGATCTCAGACTATCCTGATTTTCGTATTGAGTATCTTATTTGTATACTTTTTACTGTCCGCACAGTACGAAAGCTATATCCTGCCCTGGGCAGTTTTACTATCCATTCCTGTCGGTCTAATCGGCGTCTTTTCGGTCATTAACCTTGTTGGCCTACAGAACAATATCTATGTCCAGGTTGGATTGATCATGCTGATCGGTCTACTGGCTAAAAATGCGATCCTCATAGTCGAATTTGCCGTACAGGAACGCAAAAATGGAAAAACTATTGTGGAAGCCGCCATCAGTGGTTCAAAGCTAAGGTTAAGACCAATCCTAATGACCAGTCTTGCCTTCGTTGCCGGCCTGGTTCCACTGATGTGGACTGTTGGCCCTTCGGCTATCGGCAATCACTCCATCAGCTTCAGTGCTGCAGGCGGTATGCTATTGGGAGTTGCCTTTGGCATCTTTATTATTCCGGTACTCTTTGTTGTCTTCAAAGGTCTGGATGAAAAACTACACGATAAACTAGCTAAAGAAGAAAAATGAAGGACATAAAAAAATACTTTTCAGCACTATTTATAGCTACGGGCTTATTGATTTTGATGAATGCCTGTAAAGTCGGTAAAGATTACGTTCAGCCCAAACTAAAATTGCCCAGAACCTTTCGTGGTGACACCTTAGATTATTTTGGTGATACCTTAAGCATGGGGTTGATTCATTGGAAATCGTTCTTTCATGATCCTACCCTCAAGTTACTGATCGATTCGGCACTGACCAATAATTTTGAAATGAAAACAGCGCTGCTCAATTTACAGATCTCCAACAGGCTAATGGCTCAAAATAAGTCAAATTATCTACCAAGTGTCAGTGCCACCATAGCGAATGGAAACCGTACCTGGCGATCGAAAGATTTTGCGAGTGGACCATTGGCAAAATATTATGAACACAAAGGTGAAAAAGCGCCAGAAAATATGTTTGTTTACCAATCTCAATTTGGATCTGACATCAGTTTCAGCTGGGAAATAGATATCTGGAAAAAAATTAGCAGCAAACAAGAACAGCTGCTGGCGGAATACCTAGACACACAGGAAGCCAAAAATGCCATTCAGACCAATATTATCACGTCTGTTGCTAAAGGTTATTTCAATCTGTTGATGTTAGATGCTAAAATTGAAGTCGCCAAACGTAATGTTCAATTGAACGATAGCACATTACGTATGATTAAGCTCCAATACAAAGCAGGTGAGATTACCGCACTGGCCATTCAACAGACAGAATCGCAGCGTCTATTGGCAGCCTCCCTTGTCCCAGAATTGGAAAAACAGATTACGATCCAAGAGAATGCACTTCAGACATTAACAGGAAGGCTCCCGGACAGCATCAAGCGAAGCACTTCATACGAACATCTGTTTGCAGAAAGCAAGGATATATCGCTTGGTTCGCCCATTGAAATCATACGCAATCGACCAGATATCCGTTCCTCCGAGTTTCAATTGATGGCGGCCAATGCCAATGCAAATATACAACAGGCTATGCGTTATCCTTCGCTGAATATAGGCGGTGTACTGGGCGTAAATTCCATGCTTCCCCGAAATTGGTTCAACATCCCCGGTGCACTATTAGGTGGCATCACCGGCAATCTGACCACCCCTATTTTCAAAAACAAAACATTAAAAACACAATATGAAGTTGCAAAACTTGAACGGGATAAGGCCGAAATTCAGCTTCAACAGCGAGTTGTCGAAGCAGTTGCCGAAGTCTCCAACGCTGTAGTTACGGTAGACAAGCAGCGGGAACAGCTCGAGCTTGCAAAAAAAAGAGTGGATAACGCGCATCTTGCGGTAAAAAATGCAAACCTGCTCTTCAAAAGTGGCTATGCTACATATTTAGAAGTTATCACAGCCCAAAGTAATGCCCTGGATAGCGATCTGGATCTGGTTGAGCTACGCCAGCAGCATCTGGATGGATTTGTGGATCTTTACCGTTCTTTAGGTGGTGGTTGGAGATAATGAATTAAAAACGCTATTTTTGTCTTATGACACCAGAAGAATTACAACAATATTTCCAGTCCAGGGAATTACCCAAATCACTGGAAATACAACAAGATATGCAAGTGTTTGATGTGGAAAGATTTATCAGCACAAGCTTTATCCATGTTGGATTATGGAAAAAAGATCTGAGCAAATGCCCGGCATGGGTCAGACTTTTAAAATTTAAGGAAGCACTGGAAAATAACGAAAAAGCCTAACAAATTGTTAGGCTTTTTTATGCTTTTTGCTAGAGTTGTTGTAACAATGCGGACATATCCTCTTTCGCGAAGATCTGCTCCACCCCTCCGGCCAACATTTCAATCCGTTCGCTTTCATCACTACTCGAGGTCAGACCAAATATACGAATCGAAGGAAATTTGTCTCTAACGATCTTTGCGGTTTCGATACCGTTCAAAATCGGCATGTGCAGATCCAATATGCACACCTCAGGAAGCGCTTTATTATGTTCAATCAAATAGTCGATAAGTTCTCTACCATTAGAGGCACAATAAACTAATTCCAATGAATGGGATTGGGCCATGGCCTTCATCATAACATGATGGATCATCGCATCATCTGCGTAGACAATCTTACATTTACTTTTGGTATCCATTCGAAAAAGAGATCATTCAACTAATTAATACAATAAAATTCTATAAATATGTAATAAAATAAAAAACTTAGAAATAAGTTAATAAGAATTATGTTACTATGCAAATCTTATTTGAAAAAAGTGCAACACAACACAACTATTAAATTCAATTTAGATCGAATAATAAGAACATCATTAGGTAGCAATAAATTCATTTAGACAACACATCTAAAATATTAGGAGTAGTCGAGAGAGCTACTATAGCGATACGATATTGTTAAAAGTCATCCTCTATAATTTCAGCCACTCGTCCTACTTGACCATCTGTCAGCCTTACTTTTATCCCTCTTGAATGATAAGATGAGGATGTCAGTAAATCCTTTACAATGCCCTCTGTAAGATTCCCCGTGCGCTGGTCTTTTTTCAGAATGATATTAACCAACATTCCGGGCTTTACATCCGCTCTATTTCTTCCGTCCATGGTCAAATGTAAGAAATAAAAAAGGAGTTTTCCAAAAGAAAACTCCCCTATTTTTTGTTGAATTATTTATTTTTATCATCTCATATAGCCGTTGAAACCATTAACATCAAGATTTTGATCCATATTTTTTATTTTCAACAAGATACATAAGTGACTTTTTATTGTTGTTTATTCCAAATGCTACGAACCTGTACTGTATCCATCCTATTACAAGAAATACATAGGGACATCTGGGCGATAAATTATTTGAACAACTTAAAAATATCATTTCCGAATATAAACACCATCAGACCCAAAAGGATAAAGAATCCGACCATTTGTGCTTTTTCGAGAAATTTTTCACTCAGCGGTTTGCCTTGAATCATCTCGATCAGTAAGAATACGACGTGACCACCATCCAGTGCCGGAATAGGCAACAAATTCATAAATGCAAGCGCCATTGAAAGCATACCAACCAAAGACCAGAACCGAATCCAATCCACTTCAGTACCGAATAATGTGGCAATACCGATAGGTCCAGATAGCGCTTTATCAGCACGTACCTCCCCTTTGAAGATTTTACCGAATCCTTTCGCATTATCTGTGATTACCGTAAATGCTTTTTTAGCACCGATCGGAAAAGCTTCCATAAGCGAATAATTCGTTGTAAACGACTTGATCGAATTATCATGATTGACACTGATACCTAACATTGCATCCGCTGGTACGTTTCCTTTTAGGGGAACCTCCGTTCCCGAACGGATTACTTTAATGACAACAGGTTTATTGATATTTGCTTTAACTAACGTTCTGAATTGATCAAAGAAAGGCACTGGAGTATCATTTAGGGCGACAATACTATCCCCTTTGGTAAAACCCATCTTGCTTGCCACTGATCCTGGAGCCACTTGTGCGATACTTGTTGTTTTAAAACGAGGTTCAATAAATTTCTCTCCCTTTTTATCAGACAAGGTATTCAATAAGTCTGCTGGAACCTTGATTTCTGTTGTCGCACCGTCACGCTCTATTGTAAGGACTACACCGCCCATCAATACTTTAGAACCGAGCAACTCGGAGTAGTTTTCAACACGGTGTCCATCTATTGCGATTACTTTATCACCGGCTTTAAGACCGATAGATTCACCAATGGATCCCGGTACGATACCGTTTACTAACTGATCCATCTTGACATCTGTATTACCCATCTTAAAGGTCAACATCCAAAAGACAACGACACCAACGACGATATTAACGATAATACCGCCCAACATCACGATCAGACGCTGCCATGCTGGTTTTGAACGGAACTCCCAAGGTTGCGGCTCGCCCTTCAATTGTTCAGTATCCATCGATTCATCAATCATACCGGCAATCTTCACATAGCCACCAAGAGGCAACCAGCCGATACCATACTCACAGCCTTTATAATTGAATTTAAACAATTTCACTCCCCATGCATCAAAGAACAAATAGAATTTCTCCACTTTAATTCCAAATGCACGTGCTGCTAAAAAATGTCCTAACTCATGTAGAACAATTAAAATTGACAAGCCTAAAATCACTTGTCCGACCATAATTAAAACACCCATGTATGCTTTCTATATTTAATCTTTGATTATTTCTTTTGTTATTAACCTTGCTAGCCTATCCGTCTCCAGATAGTCCTCCAGTGTTGGATTGGCTATAAATTCCACTTTTTCCAATGTACTTTCGATGACGTCGCTCATTTCCAGGAAGCCAATTTTATCAGCGAGGAAAGCAGCCACGACAACTTCATTTGCTGCATTCAATATACAGGATTTATTTCCACCGGCGCGAAGTGTTTCGTAAGCCAGGGCCAAGTTTCGAAAAGTCTCCATATCCGCTTTTTCAAAATGAAGCGTTGGATAGTCCATAAAATTGAAACGTTCAAAATTATTTTCAAAACGGGCGGGATAAGTCAATGCGTATTGAATAGGCAGCTTCATATCCGGAACACCCATTTGTGCTTTCATAGATCCATCTTTAAATTGAACCAGGGAATGCACGATCGACTGTGGGTGTACGATGACATCCACCTGATCGATAGCTAGATCAAAGAGCCATTTGGCTTCGATCACCTCCAGTCCCTTGTTCATCAAAGAAGCTGAATCTATGGTAATTTTGGCCCCCATAGACCAATTGGGATGTTTTAGGGCCTGTGTTTTCGTTACCTGCAGCAACTCCTCCCGCGTCTTCCCACGAAAAGGACCGCCAGATGCCGTCACATAAATTTTTTCAATCGGATTTTGGTCCTCACCGACCAGGCATTGAAAGATTGCCGAATGTTCAGAATCTACAGGCAACATATTGACACCGTATTCTTTGACCAAGGCCATAATCAATCCCCCGGCAACAACAAGGGTTTCCTTATTTGCCAAGGCAATATCTTTTCTGGATTGAATAGCCATTACCGTAGGTTTTAAACCTGCGGAACCCACGATTGCATTTAAGACAATACCGATTTCGGCATATTGCACCACTTCAATCAATCCCTCTTCACCAAATAATACCGTCGTATCCTGAAACGCTAAGGCTTCTTTAACTTTTTTATATTGGATTGGATCGGTCACAACGACCGATTTTGGTTTAAACTCCAACGCTTGTTTGATCAATAGTTCAGCATTGCTACCGCAAGTCAGAACAACCGCTTCAAACTTATCCGGAAAGGCTCTAATAACATCCAAGGCTTGTGTACCGACACTACCCGTTGCCCCTAAAATGGCAATTCCTTTTTTACTCAAAACCTTCTCTCTTTATTAAAATATATTATTCAAAATCTTCGGGTCCTCTCCACCGTGATAGTCCGACATCATTTCCCGGTACGCAACCGAAACAACAATACTAGCCAAAGGTACCACTAAGAACGAGCTCACAAGGTTCAAAATAATAAAAATTATGTAATATTCTAAATAATTAAAATACATCTGCAGCAATTGAAAAAAAGCAAATACGGCCAAGATTAATAATAATTTGAAAACATTGCCTTTGGTCAACGCAAAGCTAAAGCGTAGTGATTTAAAGGTTCCCGCATGTTTATCAATAATAAAAAAAGGATAAAATGCGATGCGAATAATCAAAATAAATGTCAGTATTGCTGCCACAAAAACGACAAAGACAGTAAACTTACTCATGATTTCTGCCCGATTTTCGCCATTTTCAAATAAATACAAAAATGGAAGCGATACAGCTCCTAATATCATCAATAAGGCAATAGACAGTACCATGATACTCAACATCGCACCGAAAAAATAAGCGATTTCTTTTGAACTTGGTATACAATGGATCAATTTCTTATCCTGGTTACCATCGATCAGATTGAGGATGTATTTAAACAATGTAAGGTTCAGCCCAAAATACATGATCATAAAAAAGAAGGCCATAAAACCACTGAGTACCACATTAAAATCACTGATCGTCGTTGCCAGGAAATTGGATAAACCAGAGGTTATAAACAGTAAAAAACATAGGCCAGCAACAGAAAAATAATGCTTTTTCAATAGTTCCCACGACCTATTAAAAACTTCATTTACGGCAAAAGTACTTTCCTTTAGGAATTGAATCATTTTTTCTTTGTATAAACTTTTACAAAGATGCCATTATTTTTAATTTTCAACAATTTACACCCACATAAAATTGACATTTTTTAAGTTTTTTAACATCATATTCGATCCAACTATTTTTTCAGGGCATCTATAGCCTCAGCTTTATTTCAATGCCTGTAAAAATCCACGTCAAATGTGTTAAAAAAACGTACGACGGTCTAAACATTCAATTCATTTTCTGGGATTTTTGCTATTTTAGAACATCCGGACAAAGTCATCTACCGTTTCAGCGAGAGATGCGATTGATCGGAAAAATACGGTTTCGCAGAACGACCAAACAGCCAAAAATAAGTTAAAGCAAAATCACTATAAGACACAACCAACAGGTATGGAAACAGAGGATGCCTATCGTCACATGGAATTTGAAGAATTTCAGCTATTAAAAACACCCTGGGAGCTTCATAAATTAGCGACACAATGTTTTTTCTACATCCAACAATGGATCGTTGAAAGCCCATTTTGTAGTGAGGCTACTGCCCTGATGTTATTCTGGGATAACTATCCTTTTGAAGCTATTCGTCGAAGCTGGAAAACAAGAAAAGGAACTGACGAAAACTTCGATATTATAAAAACGGTTATAAACAACTCTGAAAAAGGGTTTTATCTCAAAACAGACATCAGTTACGATCCCGCTGAAAAAATTGCACAAGCTCCAAAAATACCAGCAGTCGTTTTGCAAGCAAGCCAGGGAGAGGAACCCTATATTTATTTAGAAGAAACGGAAGTTCATAACTGGTTTGGAGAACATCTGATCAATCAGATCAGACGGAGTGATAGCACCATTGAATTGTACAACATCGCCGTCTTATTGAAACATCGCGAATTCGACGTATATCAAACTGTAATTGAACATAAATACTGCGATAAAGCAATCGCTCTTATGGTTTATTGGCTGCTTGAAAGGTACTCGACCTTGGCATTATATGCCGAAGATTGGCCCGAAATAAGACCTATTTTGGAAAATATCGTTGATAAGCTCGAACGAAATGAATACCCTGAGATTTTAAGTTATGATCCGGTCAAAGAAGTAAATCCCATCAAATGGGAGATTCCCGATTGCTTATTTAAAAGAATCAACTAACCACACACAAAAAAAACACGCGGTTTAGCTGAACCGCGTGTTTTTCTGTAATCACATAGAGATACTGAGATTTTCCAGACTCAAATGCCGGACCCCAGCAATCTACTTAAACTCTTTTGGAAGAGGTTTCTCCAATAGATATTGATAGTAGAAGCGTGCACGCTCATTAAAGTCATATTTACTTTTTGAACGGTCAAATCCATGACGGCTGCCCGGATAGATCATCAATTCAAAAGGTACACTTCTATCTGTTAATTTATCAACCAGTTGCGTTGTATTCTGTAGATGAACATTATCATCCATATCGCCATGCATGATACGCAGTACGCCCTTATAATTGTTTGCATAAGTTAATACCGACCCCGCTTTATAACCTTCAGGATTATCTTGAGGCGTATCCATCCAACGTTCGGTATAATGGGTATCGTATAACTCCCAAGACGTTACCGGCGCACCCGCAATACCAAAGTCAAATACATCGGCAGCTTTAGTCATCGCCAGACAAGTCATATAACCACCATAGCTATGGCCTGTGATCAATACTTTGTTTTTAGCTACCCAAGACTGAGATTTCAACCATTTTACAATCGTAGAATAATCGATAATTTCCCAATGTCCTAGATTACGGTGCATATAAGCTACGCCCTGTTTACCGAAGTGACCAGAAGCCCTGTGATCCGCCGAAACCTGGATAACACCTTCATTCGCCCAATACTGATTGCCCGTACCTTTCCAGGTATCCTTCACAGTACCCGCATCTGGACCACCATAGATACTGAAAACAACAGGATAAGTTTTCGATTTGTCAAAATCCGTAGGATAAGTGATCGTCAATGGTAAATCAAATAGACCGTCATCCGATTTAATATGTAAGTACTCCGTTTTACCGTAGGTGTACGAACTAAAGTCCGCAGCTTTGCTATCCGCCAATTGACGCACCACTTTACCCTGATTATCCACTAAGGCAAAACGATCCGGTGTGCTCACATTAGAATATCGGGTGATAAAATACTTTCCGTCAGGCGATACGTTGACATCATGTGAATATTCACCAAAGGTCAAACGTTTCAGATTTTTACCCGAGTAATCCACACGGTACAGATCGAAACGAGCCGAATTTTCTTTACGTGCGGTAAAATAAAGCACCTTATTTTTCTCGTCTATCCGTTTGATTTCAGTTACCTGCCAATCGCCGGATGTAATCGGGTTCACTAATGTTCCATCCAATTTATACAGGTAATAGTGCGCCCAACCGGTTTTATCTGATTTTAAGATGTAATATTTATTGTCAGCAAGGTAAGTAATACGCTCGTCATGATCCAGGTTGATCCAAGAAGCTTGGCGTTCATCATAAATCTCCTTTTTCGAACCAGTATTTGGATCCACCTGATAAAATTTCAGGTTATTCTGATCCCGGTTCATCCATTGCACCATGAAATTTTTACTATCGAAAGCCCAGTAAGGCTGGCCGAAATACTGATCATCCTTTTCATTGAAATCCGCCCAGGTCACCTTTCCGCCATTCAGTTGAACGATACCCACTTTCACCTCAGGGTTAGGATCGCCTGCTTTCGGATAACGTGTTTCCTCTAGATAACCATGTTGTCCTTTGGATGAATATATCGGAAACATAGGTACTTTGGTATCATCAAAACGCATAAAAGCGATCTTCTTGCTATCCGGAGACCACCAAAAAGCCTTATAATTTGTAGGACGTCCCAAAATTTCCTCATAATAAACCCATGAAGACCAACCGTTGTAAATTACATCGGTACCATCATTTGTATACTGCGCCTCTTTCCCCGTAGCGACCTCCAAACTATACAAATTGCTTTTACGTGTGAAAGCAACATATTGACCGTCGGGCGATAAAGTTGGGTTCTGTTCCGCAACGTCAGGTGAATTGGTCAATTTCTTTGGAGTACCTGAGCCATTTTTGATAAAAATATCATTTTTCTCTACATAGACCACCGTCCCCTCTTTGGCAGGAATTGTATAGATACTTCTCTTCCCCGATTTGACGTTGACCTGATAGAGCCTGCTGTCGTTGACGTCATTTTCCAGATAAGCGGCTCCATCCGCCCAGCCGGGATATTGATTTGTGCGCACGGTTAAAGACTGTTTCTGTCCCCAGGATTGCGCAAAATCCAATTTCTTCTGTGCAAAAGTTAGATCATGCACAAAAAACACAATAGATGCACCTAAGAGCACTCTTGATACTGTATTCATTAATTCTTGGATATGTTTATTAATTATTTCAGCTAAGATAAAGAATTGTGGTAAATAACGACAATTTTACCTGTAACAAGCTTATTCAGCACCATGTACCAGCGATGGCTATCCCCTCTTACCGATAATTCTCAAAAAGATCGAGTTGGATACCCTCTTTTGGAAAATCTGTCTCATCAACAAAATTAGAGATCGAAATCCCCAGCAGCCGCACCTTATTTGCTAAGGCAATCTTACTCAATAAACTATGGGCTGTCGCATAGACTTTCTCTTCAGAGTCGAAACTTGTATCCAGCGTCAGGCTTCGCGTCAGCTGCACAAAATCAGCATACTTTAGTTTCAAGGTCAGTGTTCTTCCAGATATTTCTTTTTTACCGATACGTCCCCAAAGCTGTATGCTCAGTCGTTGCAGTATGGCATTCAGTTCTTCAAAAGTTTCGATATCAGCCTCAAAAGTATCCTCTATTCCAACAGATTTGCTGCTTCGGTTGGGTGTAACCGGCCGTTCGTCTATCCCACGGACAATACGGTAAAAAAAATGTCCGGTCTTACCAAACCAACGCACCAGATCGTCCTCACGCTGCTTTTTGAGATCCATCCCCGTAAATAAGCCCAGTTCGTGCATTTTCCTGGCGGTCACCTTGCCCACGCCAAAGAATTTCTCTACCGGTAAGGATTCCATAAATTTCATTATCTTTGAAGGGCCTATAAATGTCAGGCCATTGGGTTTATCCATATCGGAGGCAATCTTGGCGACAAATTTATTGACCGAAACTCCCGCAGAGACTGTCAGATTAAGCTCTTCTTTAATGGCAGATTTGATCGCTTTGGCGATATCAATGGCCGAACCAATTCCCTGTTTATCCATCGTTACGTCCAAAAAAGCCTCATCAAGCGACAAAGGTTCAATTAAATCCGTATACCGCTGAAAGATTTCCCTGATCTGATACGAAACCTGCTTATATACCTCAAACCGTGGTCGGGTAAATATGATCTCTGGGCAGAGCTGCAGTGCTTTGCGGGAACTCATGGCTGACTTGACACCAAATTTCCGTGCTTCATAACTGGCCGTAGCGACTACCCCTCGCCCGTCAGGCGAACCACCCACAGCAATAGCTTTGCCCCGATATTCAGGAAAATCCCGCTGCTCCACAGACGCATAGAAAGCATCCATATCCAGGTGGATAATTTTACGATATGTTTGGGGCGAATCCATTACCCAAATTTACAAAAATTAGCAAGAATCACTATAAACCGCAACAAAATACTAACATAATTAGTTTATCAAACCAATTCTCAGGCAGTTAATTTCTAAATCAGCCCCACTGGTATTAGTACCGTTACTTTTTCACCCCTTAGAGGCAGATTATACTCTCCGCGCTGATCGCTCCTCACACTGCCCCTGCTCTCATTAGCAATGATACTTTTCAACCCGTTATAATTGGCCGAGTTCTTGTGTATGATGGACATGGACAGCTTTGCGCCAAAACATATTAGAATAAAATGAAAAGAAAATAATACAATAAAAACTAGCGAAAAAATTATGGAAAATTTACCGGAACAAAAAAAGACCAAGTCTGGGTTTAAGAAATTTTTATTTATCCTGCTCCTCTTTTTGTTAGTAGGCTTCGGATCCTATGGTTACTGGAAATACTATTACGTATTTGGTGAAGGGGTGAAATCTGGCTACTTAAATTTTGCTGTCAAAAAAGGCAATATATTTAAGACCTATGAGGGGAAGCTGATTCAGGAAGGGTTTGGAAGTGTCAAGACTGGCGGAATTGCCAGCAACCAATTCGAATTTTCTATTGAAGATGACTCTATATTTCGTCAGCTTGAGCTCAATAGCGGTAAATATTTTGACCTTCAATACAAAGAATATCACGGTGTATTGCCTTGGCGTGGCAATACGGTATACGTTGTTGACAAGATTATCAATATGAAATAATAAAGGAGGGTATACCCTCCTTTATGCTGTAAGCACATCTCTTACCATTAACCTATCGCCAAAATAACTTTTGAGTATTGTCCCGTCGCCATGCAATGTCCATACCTCTTTCGGGTCAACCATCTTAATATAATGGAGAATATCATTCCAGTCCACGTGATCCGAAATATACAATTCGACATCATTCTGCGCCTGTAGTCGCTTCCATCCAGAAGCAAAGGCCCGCAATACTTTTGTTGCCCTAAAATAACTATTGAAAGTCATGGGCGGCACCAGATAAACCTTATTCTGCTCACCCTGCTTCATCTCTCTACGGTTGTAAGGTTCATAAGTCATTTTTTTAAGTCCATGTTCATCATACAGACGGTGGTAAGGCAATATTCCACTATGTACCAGCACCCTTCTTTCCGGACAATACCTATTGATCAGATCTGTGATCCGTTGCGCCTTCCCCAGCACATAGGTTCCCAATAGAATATTGCTCGCCTGCCCCTCCAGTTTCTTGATCTCCTGAATGGGATCCGGATGGATAACTTCTGGATTTGCGAAAGTACTTTCGGTGATCAATACATCAGCCTGCTGCATTTCGATAGGTTCACAGGTCTCATCAGCCTGCAATTTGTAATCGCCTGTATACAAATAGCGTACCCCCTGATATTCCATTAAGATCTGCGCCGATCCCAATATATGACCAGCCGCTAGAAAGGTAATTTCCACCGGACCGATTTTAAAAGTGCCGTTAAACAGTTTGACCTGATAGGAATCCTTACGGTTCTGCTTATAGCGATAGCTCATAAACAATGCTGTTCCATTTGTACAATAGACATAATCATGTCCCGAACTAGCGTGATCACCATGGGCATGAGATACCACATTATGTGCTACGGGGCTACCCGCATCGATAAAAAAGTCGCCATAGCGGCAATAATACCCTTCCGGTTTTCTGACCAGAAAGTCAGACAATATGATAGACATATATTTATTTTAGAAATTTTTGATGCAATGTCCACACTTGCGGTAGTAGTGGAGTGATTCCATCGTTAACGATGACGAAGTCCGCAAGCTGCAGTTTCTCCTCGTCAGACAATTGTTTGCTCATACGTTCCTGTACCTGTTGTTCAGTTGCGCCATCCCGCTCGATAACACGTTGTATACGAATATCCATTGGCGCAGTAACCAATATGGTATAATCCAGTTCTTTGTACGAGCCACTTTCAAAAAGTAGCGCAGCTTCTTTGAGCGAATAACGTGTAGTCTGCCGCTCAGCCCAATCCTTAGCTTCCTGGATGACAATCGGATGTACAATACCGTTCAGGAGTTCAAGTTTATCTTTATCCGAAAAGACCATATTGGCCAGGAATGCCCGGTCCAGCAGCCCATCCTTGTAAGTTGACTCACCAAACTGCGCAATAAGCTTTTCCTTGATCCGTATATCGGTATTCATCAACCTTTTGGCTTCCTCATCCGCGTTATAAACCGGTATACCGAGAGCCTCAAAAAGCCTACAGATAAAAGTCTTTCCGGAACCTATTCCGCCTGTTATTCCTATTTTCAGCCCCATTTCTATTCCCTATTTTCGTACAAAGAAGTCCACATTCTGTGGTACAACACTGATAATCTTACAATAATCCGGCACCTTGGTCAGCAGGATTGGTAAATATTGCACCTCATTTTTCTCCCAATCGGCCAGATCTACCACAGCCTCAAAATCACGGGATGTATAATTATTATAATCCTTGACCGACATCAGCACGGTGATCACCACTTTACTTGGATTGGGCCTCACGGAACTATAGCGCTGTCCATTTTCAACTTTTACGGGCAGTTCGATGACTTTCTCCGTCAACTCCCCTACCGGCATCAGCACCTCCACAGATGTGGGATATACATTGATATTTCCCTTTTGATTGCGGGTAAGATTTGCCACAGTGCGCACATCAGTCTCTACCTCTTTCCCACGTACGGTATCTGTTTCCCAATATTCTATGGTCGAAACATCCTCATACGGCCCTGTAATCGTCACGTATGCAGGCGTAACCTTCGTATCAGCGATAACACCATAGCCCCTTTTAAACAAGATATTGGACAAAGGTTTTACAGGAACCTTTCGCTGTGTTTGTTTTGAAAAATCAAAAAACAAGGTATCAGGGCTCACCGACACCACACGTTGTTCATGCGGAAACTGTCGGTTGATAAATCCCAGCTGGTTGGAAAATACAATCCAATCTTTTGTTTTCAGCGAGCTGAGATCCACCTGTACTTTGGGTGTTTCCAATGCAGCTTTCGAAAACAGGAATTGCCATCCCGTCATCTCGAGCTTTACTTTGACTGTATCCGATTGTTGTGGGTGAAAAGCCCGTTTTTCGGGCAGGTTGACATATTCTATCGCAGCCTTGACAGACACTGTATATTGGTTGGAAATCGAAAACAACAACCAAGCCAGCAACGAAATTGCAACACAACGCACAAAGATGTTGATCTTGCGTCGCTGAGTCTTATTTAATCGAACTGCGTTTGCCATGTTACAAACTTAATCAATTTACGTAAAAATCAGTTCTTGGTGGGATAAAAACTTGGTTGGGAATCTCCGCCATCCTTCAATAAGTTTAAAAAGTTCAAGATCTCTTCATCAAATATATCCATAACCTATTTTTGAAAGGGTTTATGTAGAATTTTAGCCTTTTTAAGCGTTTGCTGAATTTTGTAAAGACGCGTAGCCATTTCAAATCGTTCTTTATATGTACGGCTAAGGCCTTCCTTCAACAAAGCAATCTCAGATTCACTAAATGACTGTAAGGCATTTTCTTTGTTGTTATACATCGTATTAAACTTAGTTAAAAACTATTTCTTTACAAAGATACCTGATTATTTAGGTATCCACTTAAAGTCCCTAACCGCTCCATCACCTTTTTCTCTTTTGTCGCCAGGATTTTGAGTGTTTCCGAAGCTTGCTGTATGTACTCGCTCCGAGAAGTCTCACTTATTTGATAAAATAAGTCTGAAACGGATCCCCATAACAAGGCTATTTCCACAAATTCTTGATGTGCCTCATAAAGTTGCTCAATCTGGAGCAGGTCATAACTTTCCTTTAGAAAATCGCGATATAAATTTCGAAACAGTGCACCGCCAGTGCCGGCTTTTTCCATCAGATTGGCAGCCATTTTAAATTCGGTGGCTACATCCTTACTCCTATTAAACCATTTTATAAGCTCCTGACTCGTCTTCAAAATCCCCTTGTAAGAAATATTTGTGATGGGCGGATTTAGATATTCGTTTGCATTGTTAACAATAGCGGTAATGACAGACTTTTTTAAGTCAAAGTCTTCACTCGTTCGCTGTATCGTGTAGTATAAATTATTTGATGCCATTGGCCCCTTCTCAGCTCTCGCCAAAGCCAGACTTTCGAGCGAGGTTTTGACTTTCCCACCCTGCTGTCTGGTATCGACCAAAAAAGCATTTTGATTGTCATAACCATAAATCGCTACATAATGCCCAGCGAAATGGAACGGATTGGTGAAATACTCAAGGTAGTAGGCATCAAGTTTGAGCCCGACGATTTGCCCCTTATCTAAAAGCTGTTTGACCTGTTGCCAGGCATTTGTTTTCGAGGTGGTTTCCCTTACAGAAAGCTCGAGCTTGAGGTTTTTACAGAGACTCTTTGTCAACAGATCAGTCTTTATACGTCCTCCCAAAAAAGGGAAATCCATTGTTTTCGTATTCCAATAGATAAAACTAAGCCCCTCCCCGAGTCCAAAAAGCATGGGTTCGGAAAGTTCAATTCCGAGTTGTCGCAGTATAGTTCCAGTGGCAGTAGTTTCACAATGTTGTCCGTTAAACAGTTTTAGATTGCTCATGATTTTTTCATTTGCTTAAAATTAGCAGTCTGAATTGACATCACTATGTCAACAGGTAGTTATAGATTAGAAAATACCATCAATACAGCAAGAATACTTAATACAGTCAGTCCCTTGTTCCGAGTATCAATATTTATCTTCATAATTGATAACATAAGTCATTAAGTTACAAAAGTTATTTTCACTAGTATAACGCTCTCTATTTTACCATGGTTGATAATTCCTAAAGTTAAAATCACTTTTGAAAGTCAAAGTATCTAAGGGAGTGCTCTTCATCATGTTAGGTACAAGATAATAATTGCTTATTACCAACTTCTGAATTAATAGGGTAAATACAGGGAGTTAACAGGGGGTTAACAGGGGTATTATAGGGCTAAATCCCTATTAACCCCCTATTAATACACTGTAAAAATAGTGTTACTTGACTTTTAATCGCGGATTTGATATTAACTTGGTAATAAGTTGTATACCAACGATTATAAACCAATAGAAAGAAACGACTATGGCAATTTTACAAAATGGTCCCAATGGCCCTATTACCGGAAAATTTGGTTCTGTCAGTGCTTATATATTGAATGGTCAAAATATTGTACGCGGCCCTAAAAGAAAACGTACCTCCCCGCCCAGCGAAGCAGAGCTTCTCAACAGAAAAAAACAAAAAGTTGCCGGACGATTTGCTGGAGACAATAGCGCAATATTTGATTTCGGTTATCAGTCCCTCGCAGAAAAAGGCAGCCGGATAGGCGCATTTCAATTAGCTCAGCGCCATATTTTTAAGGAAGCCATGGAAATGGATCCAGATAATAACCCTTTCGTTAACCCTGAAAAGCTACTTGTATTTGCAGGCCAGCTAGTCCCATTGACTAACTGTCAAATCAACCTTCATGGCGATGTGATCAAACTTAAATGGGCTCCCAATGCGCAATATGAAGATAGTATATACAAAATCAATCTCGCACTCATCGGCTTGTATGGAGAATCTCATTTGAGAACCTCAATCGCCGAAGTGAGACAGGGAGCCTGCTCATTACAATTTAATGGGATAAGTAGAAAAAATTGTGATTATCACGCTTATGTGGGTATATGGGATACCTTGCGCGACAACTTTTCAAATTCCATCTATTGTGGAGTAATATAAAATAAATAAAGCCAGTCCCTTTTGGAGACTGGCTTTCAATTTTTTAAAGAAAAACCTTATGAAGCGCTTTTCTCCGTTGCATTAGCAGCTTTTGAAGCATCTAAAGCAATGGCAGACTTGTCAAAACGAATTCTCACGCCTGAACCTACATCAACCAAGAAAGTAGTGTCAGATACCTCTACGATGCGTCCGTGGATGCCTGCAGTAGTAACAACTTTAGAGTTTACGCCCAATTCTTCAATATATTTTTTATGGTCTTTTTGCTTCTTCATCTGCGGTCTGATCATGAAGAAATAAAATACCACAATGATCAAAACCATTGGTAAAAAGCTCATCATGCTACTCCCACCTGCTGCTTGTAATAATACTGTATTCATCTGTTATTATATCTTATATCGTTTAATAATGTGTTATTTTGGTAATACTTCGCCCTTTAGCTGAACAGTCGTCATACCGTTGGAAGCATTCGATTGGATCGTGATTATCTTTTGCTGCTTACCGACCTGTCCCTCACTCTTGAAAGTCACATGGATATCCGATGTTCCCCCGGGTAAAATAGGGCTTTTTGAAAACTCAGGCTGTGTACAGCCACAAGAAGCAGTCACTTTGGACAAAATAATGGGCGCATCACCTGTATTCTTCAATACGAATGTATGTTTCACTTCTGCACCCTCTTTGACCTGACCAAAATCGAAAGCCGACTCTGCAAATTCTATTTTACCCAATTGTGCCGCAGCTTTAGAAAGACTGTCTGTTAATACTGCCTCAGTTCCTGTTTTTGCAATTTCCGCTTGTCCCTTTTTGGAATTTCCACAAGAAAAGAAAAGCACCGATGCCACAGCTAAAACTGAATATTTACTAAAGTTCTTCATTTGTTGATTGATCTTTAATCCCTTAAACCACGACCTGCCTTCTGGATTCTTCCCTGTTGGTTCAAGTCGCTTAATATTTTATCTAAGATACCATTAATAAATGTATTACTTTTCAATGTACTGAATACCTTAGAAATTTCAATATACTCATTTATTGTCACTTTCACAGGAATAGATGGAAAATTCACCAATTCGCATATTGCCATGCGCATCAATAGGGTATCCATCAAAGCAATACGATCTGATTCCCAGTTTTTTGTCTTATCAGAGATCAGTTTCTGATACTCATTTGTATTGCGGATTGTCTTACCCAACAAGGCAATGACATAATCGCTATCATCGTTCCAGTTTTGCGTGATTTCAGCAAGCTTGTTTTTACGCGGATCTTCTGAACTGAAGTTCTTAAAAGTTTTCGCAATCAATGCTTGCAACACTTCTTTATCGACAGGCCAGTTGATAAACTTCTCCTCAAAAACCTGCTCGATAACCGGTGATTTCAAAATGATCTTTTTAAAGATATGTTTGATGATATCTTTTTCGGTACCGATCGAACGATCTTCTTGCTGTAAATACTCCAAATAAGCTTCAGAATCTTTTAGCTGTAAAAATACCGTGCGCACGATCTCCGGATCAAAGCTCCATGAAATCTTATATTTTTTGACTCCCTCGGCATACTGCGGATTTTGTCTTAATGACTCAATAAAAGTATTTGTACTTAACTTGGTCGTTAGAGACAAGTCTTTTTCAGTTGGCAAAAACTTATTGGCTCTGCCTTCTGCGTCTATCAATACATAATCAGATACCTCATCCAATAGATTCAGTGTCCAAATATACATCTCGTAGACCTCATCCACATTTTTTAATAGTGCTTTTTCAAATGTTTTGATGTCTTTGTCTTCTGTAAGACTGTACGCATAAAGCGTTTGCACTACTTTTACCCTCAGGTGTCTCCTGTTTAACATAGTAATTTTAAAGAACGATTTTTTATAAACTAATAAATAAGAACGATTTTGGAAAGAAGACTATCTTTTGATTTTTTTAATATCTTGGATACGCTTCTCCGCAATGCGATTGGCCGCTTCAAAAGTAGAGATATTCTCTTCTTTTGATTTTTTCAACACGTCTCTAGTCGCATTATATATGTTTTTGATCACAAACTCCGTGTGATCCACACCATAATTCTGAATTTCTGAATAACAGCTAATCAATGCACCTGCATTGATCAAGTAGTCCGGTGCATACAATATACCTCTTTCGTGAAGAATAGTACTCGTCGCTACTTCATCTTTCAGTTGGTTGTTTGCTGAACCTGCAATAATTTTACATTGCATTTTTTGTGCAGACTCTGGATTTACCGTACCACCTAATGCACAAGGTGAATAGACATCAAACTCATGGTCGAATACCTCATTGTATGGAATTGGCTCTGCTTTGTATTTCGCCGCCACCTTAAGCATTTTCTCTTCCGTAATGTCACTTACATAAACACGTGCATTTTCTTCACGCAACATGGCGATCAATCGCTCACCAACGCTACCTACTCCGTGTACAATAACTTTTTTGCCTGCTACACTCTCCGATCCGTACAACTCTTTCAAACAGGCTTTAATACCGAAATAAACACCTTGGGCTGCAAAAATTGATGTATCTCCAACACCACTACCGTGAATTGCTTTTGGCAAACCAGCAACATGATCTGTCTCGGTATAAATATATTCTAGATCACGCTGGGTGGTACCCACATCCAAAGACGCAATGAAATTACCATTCAATCCTTCTATAAACTGGCCCAAACGGCGCAATAAAACCTCAGATTTGTCCAAACGACTGTTACCAATAATAACAGCACTTCCGCCACCCAAATTCAATCCAGTGATTGCAGATTTATAGGTGATGGCCTTGGATAAACGTAAAGCATCCTCAATAGCTTCTTCTGTAGTTTCGTATGGCAACATACGAACTCCTCCTATTGCCGGACCCAATGTGGTATCATGGATCGCAACAATAGCTTTTAAGCCCACTAATTCATCATTACAGAAAAATAAGTTTTGATGGCCAGACTGGCTCATCAATTCAAAAATAGAATTTTGAGATGTTGACATAAAATGTACTACTCTAATTTGTTTTAATTTTTTAAGGTACTTGATGCAAAAGTAGGAAAATTATTCGTTGTGCATAATATCTTTTTTTATCCAAGACTTAACATTTGATTTCCCAATGACAGTAATTTCATCGAAATATAAAGCAGAGTTGACGAATTAGTCCTATTTTTGTACCCATAATATGAAGGATCTCGCTTACTTAAATAAGTACTTTTATAAATACCGCTGGAAACTGGTTCCAGGGGTGATTTTTGTCATCATTTCCAATTACTTTGGGGTGCTCCCCGCCAAAGTAATCCGTGAAGCGTTTGACCTGGTACAGGAAAATATTTATCTCTACCGCCTATTCGACGGATTTGACAGACAGGAGCTTATTTATAAGGTATTTGGCACGAGTCTGTTGTTCTTTGGGTTTGTGGTCCTGCTACTTTCTCTCCTGCGGGGTATTTTCCTATTCTTTATGCGGCAGACCATTATTCTGACTTCCCGTTATATCGAGTATGATCTTAAAAATGAAATTTACAACCATTATCAAGAACTGAATTTCGGGTTTTTCCGCAAAAACAATACGGGTGACCTAATGAGCCGTGCAACGGAGGATGTCAACCAGGTACGTAATTACCTGGGGCCAGCCATTATGTATGCCATTAATACCGTGGTACTGTCCATCATGGTCATTTATGCAATGTATAGTGTGAATGGAAGACTGGCGACTTATGCATTGGCGCCTATCCCTGTCCTATCTGTCATTATCCTTTTTGTCAATAAAATCATCAATAAGCGCAGCTTAAAAATCCAAAAACAGCTCGCAAACCTCTCCTCCTTTGTTCAGGAAACCTTCGCTGGAATCCGTGTAATCAAGACTTATACCCGGGAGCAGAACAAAATGCAGGCCTTTGAAAAGGAAAGTACAGTCTACCGCAACACAGCTCTGGATCTGGTTAAGGTACAAGCAGTTTTCTTTCCGCTTATCTTATTGCTGATCGGTCTCAGTACTGTCATCACCATCTATATCGGCGGGATTGAAGTTGCCAAGGGAACGGTCACAGCCGGAAATATTGCTGAATTTATTATCTATGTCAATCAATTGACCTTTCCGGCCATGTCTTTAGCATGGGTGACCTCACTGGTACAACGTGCCGCGGCATCACAAAAACGGATCAATGAGTTCCTTGAAACCCAATCGCCAATTGCCAATGGGAAAATAGATAAAGAAATCGTAGGTGAAATCAAGGTAGAAAATATCTCGTTCACCTATCCCGAAACAGGCATTCAGGCCATTAAAAATATATCATTCCAGGTACCTATCGGAAAAACACTGGCTATCATCGGAAAAACGGGTTCCGGCAAATCTACTTTGGCCAACCTATTACTGCGGATGTACGATATAGATCAGGGTAATATCCAATACGATGGTATTGCTTTAAAGGATCTCAACTTCAAAAATCTACGTCAACAAATTGGTTTTGTCCCACAGGATGTATTCTTATTTTCGGATACTATTGCAAATAACATTGGTTTCGGACTGGATCATTTCACACAGGAACAAATCGAACAAGCCGCTAAAGACGCTGCTGTATATGATAATATTATCGCTTTTGAAGATGGTTTTGAAACTGCTGTTGGAGAGCGTGGTATCACCCTATCGGGTGGTCAAAAACAACGAGTGTCCATTGCCAGAGCATTGGTAAAAGAGCCAAATATATTGATCTTTGACGACTGCTTATCCGCTGTTGATACCAAAACCGAAGAAACAATCTTACGCTCATTAAGCCGCATCATGAAGGGCAAAACCTGTATTTTCATTGCCCACAGGATTTCAACCATCAAAAATGCTGACCATATTCTTGTCATGGATCAAGGTCAGATTGTCGAACAGGGCACCCACCTTGAGTTAATGGAGAAAAGAGGTGAATATTTTGAACTTCACGAAAAACAATTACTGGAAAGCGTCGAAGGATAGTCACTGCTGCCCTAAATAATGGCAGTAAATACTGCACAAAATTAAATATCCCTGAATTCAGCTAAAGAAAACAGGGATTTTCTCTTTTACATTTGCCTTATACATTTACATCACAAATTTATCGTATAAGTATCATGGAGAGAAACTCAGTGCAGAGCACATCATCAAACGAAGGCAAAACAGTTGCTATTATTTCCTATTTAACCCTCATCGGCCTGATCGCTGCCATCATCATGAACAATAAGGAAAAGACTTCTTTAGGTCAGTTCCACATCAGACAAAGTATTGGTATTACCGTCACAGGAATTGCATTGGGCTTGTTGCGCTTTATCCCGGGTATTGGTGGAATAATTATGAGTGTTGTCGGTATAATCTTACTGATCGCTCTTATATTGGGTTTAATTGCGGCATTCTCGGGTGAGAAAAAAGCCCTTCCTTTTATTGGCGAAAAATATCAGCAATGGTTTGATATGATTTAATCAGACCTTATTTAGCCCCTATTTTAGAAAAAAGGCTGTTCAAAAAACCGGAATGAACCCCAAAAGCAAAACAAGTACTTTTGAAGGTCAGTTCAGCGTTTGAGCAGCCTTTTTCGCTACTTTGCTAGAATTACTTTATATCTCCTACTGTCTCAACCGTTTTTTCTTCTTTGAAAAAAACAGCAAACAGAAGCAGACAGAAAAATGAAATTCCAGCCGGTATAAACCATAGGTATTCCCAGAACTGATCGGCATAGGCCACTTTGAGGTAATCTGAAACACCACCGGCAACCCAGAATCCGATCAGCATTCCCACACCATACATGGCAATCGTAATCAGTCCCTGCGCCGAAGCTTTATATTTCTCTCCTGCAATCCGATCGGTATAGATCTGCCCGACGACAAACATAAAATCGTAACAGATTCCATGTAGAACGATACCTAAGATAAGCAGAAAAGCCTTTTCCTGCCCATCTCCAAAAGCAAAGAACAGATAGCGTAATGCCCATGCAGCAATACCCAATAAAATCATTTTCTTATACCCTAAACGTCAAAAGAAAAATGGAATCAACAGCAAACAGATCGCTTCCGAAAACTGGCCCAACGCCATTTTTGCAGTAGGATTGGGCATACCGACATTGACCAAAAATGGATTGGCATTCTGATAATAGAATGAAATGGGAATACAGATCACGATGGCCGTAACAAAAAAGATTAAGAAACTCTTTTGTTTTAACAGTCCCAGGGCATCTAAACCAATGGCTTTTCCAAAGTCAAATTTTTCATCTTTAACCCGTATCTGCGGTGGAGTTTTGGGGAGAAATAGGCTGAATAATGCCAAAAGCACTGAACAGACCGCTCCCAAAATAAAGGTATTGTGCAGAGTTCCCTGACTTATTGCCTCCGGACTATCCCAACGGAACAGGTAACTGATCACAAGCCCCGAACAGATCCAACCGATTGTCCCCCATACCCTTACCCCCGGAAAATACTTTTTGGCATCTGCGATATGGCGGAAAGCAATACCGTTGGAAAGGGAAACAGATGACATATAAGCCATGAAATACACAAAGACATAGGGGTAAAAATGGCTGGCGTTAGGTGCCTGGGACATTCCATAAAGCAATGCCGCACCCAATAGATGCAAAACCGACAGTACCCGCTCCGCATTAAAATAACGGTCTGCAACAAAGCCAACAAAGAAAGGCGCAAATACAGCCCCCAGGGATTGCGTAGAAAATATATTGGCAACCTCCATTCCTGATGCATTCAGGGACTTGATCAGGTAGGTACCTAAGGTGACAAACCAAGCTCCTTTGATAAAATACTCCAAAAACATCATCAAGGATAATTGGAGGCGTAAAGTAAACGTCATAATGGTCTAGAATTGTTCCTATTTACGAATATATCATTTATTTAGAGGACATATCCACCAGGAAAGCAGCCTTACATGTAACGATCTGCTTACCATAATCTGATTTTATCCTCAACGGTTAACCTTGAAGTAACTTCCCGGAAGACCGCTGCTCTCTAAAGGTCTAAATCTGTGTTTTCAACGATCATTTTTTTTGTCAACGATCATGAACTTAATCGCCAAAGTTGAAGATAACTATAGTATGCTAGGCATCTCGATAGGACGATAGTTATCACGAACTGCTATTACCCAGGGAAGACTTTCCGCTATTCCGGTAAGGTATTCCCTTATTCCGGCAAAGCATTCTGCATAAAACTCAACCAGTTCTGGCTGGCGATTTTTTCAAGATCAGCGCTGCTGTACCCGCGTCGTTTCAATATCCCAAAAACCTTTTGGATATCGGCAATGGTTTCCAGATCGTAAGGACATTGTTCCCGACCAAAGGCTCCATCCAGATCACTCCCTACCCCAACATGATTGACATTGCCCGCCAACTGACAGATATGATCAATGTTATCGGCCATGATTTCCATCGAACAATTGCTGGATTTGGGATCAGATATACCACGTACCCAGTTGGGCACCATCATCCAGGCATCTAAAGCAACGCCGATAACGGCTCCCTTCTCCACCAGAATCTTGATCATCTCATCGCTAAACTGCCGGTTGTGATCCACAAACTTCCGACAATTGTTATGGCTGGCCCAGATTGCCCCATTGTATCTGCCCATCGCATCCCAAAAAGCATCGTCATTAAGATGTGTTGCATCCAGGATCATCCCCAATCGTTCCATTTCCTGCAATAACTGTACACCTTGCGCATTCAGTTTACCGGAGGAATCTGTTCCATTGGCATATCTCCCCGGCCCATAATGTGCTGGGCCGATCGCCCGCAAACCGTAATTGTAGGCAACTTCCACATGACTGATATCCACCAGAGAATCGGCGCCTTCCAAACTCAGCAGGTAACCGATGGGCTTATTTGAGTGATCAGTTCCCCGGGACCACAAAGCACGATGTTGATCCAAATCGCTCTTTGTTTTAATCATTTTGATATGTCCGTCAGCCTCCATGGCCTTGTACCAGGCCAACTGCCCCTGTGTCTGCGCCCAGGCCTGCTCTGCCGAGTACCAACCCGGCAAAGTGCTGTCTGGACGGACAAATCGTGCAATCTGCGTAGCTACAACGATACCGATATTTCCTTTGCGTAGCTCTTCAAAAGTAACTGTAGCTTTTGCCCGGTCGGGCTTATCTTCCATCCCCTGCTCCCTTCGGTTCAATTCCTGAATGGGTAGTCGGAGATCTCTATTCCACTCCATGGCATTCATGCTCAAGTCTAAGTGAGCATCAACCACAAAAGGCATTTCAAATTCGTACATATCAATAATTTATCTTTTTACTTCGCGCAAGCACCTTCCAGACCTGATCCACAACTGCATTGTTGACCACCTGCAATTCGTCATAACAGACAACTGTCGGACAGATATGCCGCGGCACACAGAACAACTCATCACCTATCTTAAAGTCGGCACTGTCCCTGACCTCAACCACGAGATGTTCTTCACTCTGCATTTTAATCTCACCAATCCGCGGGTCAAAAAATTTGACACGGGGCTGTGGCGATTCGCAGGCAACAGACTTGTACCCAAGATCCAAGCAGAGATGCTTGTGATCTACAATGGAAACAACACGTGTCAGCAACACCGCGGCAACTAAAAAGTCCTGTTCCGCATAATTTTCGGCGTAACCAAAATCCCAAAACACGAATGTCCCCGGACTGCATTCTACATCACTCCGCTCGGCATGAAACGGAAAACTGGGCGATCCGCCGATCACCTTCGTTAATGGGGTGGTCGTGGAAACCTGCGCCATGACATAAGCCATTTCGAGCAGACTGTAAGCCTTTTGACTTTGTTGCTCACGTACTTTGTAATCTTTATCGTGGATATGGCCATCGTAGCCGTGTACACCGACCAGTTGAATTCCATCCAATAGCTGAATGTCTAACACAAGGCGCTCTATCTGTGCGATAGAAGCTCCAGTACGTCCCATACCAACGTTTACATCAATATAAACTGCGATAGGTCGCCCTGTTTCCACCCCGCGCGCTGATAGCTGTAATGCAGAATCCGCATTATCGACCAGACAGGCATAATGTGTATCGGGGAATGCTTCAATCAGCTGCAGCAAACGATCAATCTTGGGTCCCACAGGCTGATAAGCCAACAGCACATCCTTGGCTCCTACTATACCCAGCAATTCGGCTTCTGCAATGGTTGCACATTTGAATTTGCTAATCCCACGCTCCAGCATCAGCTGACAGACCTCCTTACATTTATTGGTTTTGATATGTGGCCGTAGACGATCCACACGGCCGTCCACAAACTTCAGTGCACGGTCTATATTGCGAACGATACGATCAGGGTAAACCAGCAGTGCCGGTGTATCTACCTGATCGACATTTTGTACCCGATACCAAGTTTCCATGATCAGCTCTTTAATATAACTCGAATAGCGCTTCGATTTCGACCGGGATATTATCAGGTAAAGAGCCGAAACCAACGGCACTCCGTGTACCGATTCCATTTTCTTCGCCCCAAACCGCAGCAAACAACTCACTACAGCCATTGATTACCCCAGGGTGGTACAAGAAATCGGAGGTACAGTTGACCATACCCAATACCTTAATAACACGTTTAATTTTATTTAATGAACCCAAATTGGTTTTGATCGTCGATAACATCGTCAAGCCTACCTGTCTGGCCGCGAGTTTCCCTTCCTCGGGACTGATATCGCTACCAATCCTTCCTATAATCAGAGAAGCATCATCCTGTACCGGCCCATGTCCAGAAAGATAAAGATACTTTCCATCAATAACATATGGTTTATAGACACCTTTAGGTGCTGGTGCCGGTGGTAATGTCAAACCTAATTTCTCAAATTGTTCATCTGCGTTGTACATCGTGAATGATTTTAAAGTTTAAAAATATAATAGCTAATATAAAATTATTTGCAATAGCAAAACAGCAACTAGTCCGACGATGGAAACAATTGCCTCCATAATCGACCAGGAGAATAAAGTGTCTTTGACGCTCAGACCAAAATACTCCTTAAACAGCCAGAAGCCCGCATCGTTGACATGGGAAAACATGAGACTTCCGGCACCGATTGCCAATACCATCAGATTGGGGTCAACTTTACCCGCTGTAACAATGGGTAATAAAACTCCCGCAGCAGTCAATGCAGCAACTGTTGCTGACCCCACACAACCTCTAATGACCGCAGTAATTAACCATGCTAACAGCAAGGGTGAAATAGGAAGTTGCTGTAGGGTATTGGCCAGCAATAAGCTCACACCGCTATCCTCCATGACCTGTTTAAAAACTCCAGATCCGGCAATAATCAATAAGATCATCGCAATATCCCTGACTGCTGACTCATAGATCGACATGACTTTGGCCATGGAACGGCCAAGTTTCAACCCCAATAAGTAGGTGGCCACAACGATCGCAATGACCATGACCACTGTTGTGCTGCCTATAAATTTCAACCAGCGCTGTACGGTGGCATCATCGGTATGGTATATATAAGGTATAAGGGTAAATAAGATAATCAATAGGACGGGTAACAAGGCAACGAACAAACTGGTACCAACCGTAGGCTGCTTGTACTCCTGTTGATCGACTGTTTTTTCCTGCCGAAAGATTGATTCTTGACTCGGGAGCATATTCCGCAGCGAGCGGCCAAAAATAGGGCCACCTAATATGATAGCGGGAATGGCAATCAGAAGACCATATATCAGGGTCAGCCCCATATCTGCATGAAAAAGTGCGACCAGCGCAACTGGTGATGGATGTGGAGGGATAAAACCATGGGTGACCGATAATGCAGCCAGCATGGGCAGCCCAATATATACGGCCGGAAGCTTGTATCGATAAGAAATCGAAAAAATCAGCGGTACCAGCAGCACGAAACCAACCCCGTAAAACAACGGAATGCCCACGACAAAACCGGTCAGCATCAGGCCCCACTGCAGGTATTTCTCCCCCATCAGCCGAACCATCTGCACAGCGATAATTTCAGCAGCGCCACTTTCGGCAACAATCTTGCCCAACATGGCGCCCAGAACAATAATCAGGGTCAGGCTTCCCATAACCCCTGCGATACCTTTTTCAACGGTACCGACCAATTGATCCGGCGCAATACCCAAACACAGTCCGCTGAGAATAGAAACTAATAAAAAAGAAAGAAACGCATTAATCTTAAAATAAGTAATGCATAGGATGAGCAAACAAATGCTGATTACAATGAGGATTATGGTCATTATATCAATATTAGGTCCACCCCTCAATAGAGAGGTTTAATAAAATTTTGGTCTAGTAAATCATTTTTTCATCCTGAAAATACAATTATCTTTCGTTTTCTGCAAGGAAAGTGAAAAATAATTGAAAATATCACCATATACGACTATCACATTAGCGGCGGGTTTATTTGATTTTTTTTATACAGAGTAATAAGACGACTTACTTTTTTGGTTGATGAAATACACTATTTAAAGAGAATCTGGAAATAAACAGCATAAAAAATGCCCCCAGAAATTGTGTAAATTTTGGGGGCAAGTATATTCTTATCAAGGCTGCTATTGCAGCAAAAGAGAACAGCGGCTTACTTACGCGGGATCTCTTTTAGAATTTCGAGCACAAAACTCCAATATTTCTGAACAGAAGATATCGAAGCGCGTTCTGCTGGTGAGTGCGCCCCCAATATCGTTGGACCAAAGGAAATCATATCCATACCGGGATAATTGGTTCCCAATATACCACACTCCAATCCAGCGTGACAAGCTACAACTTCTGGAGCCTCCCCGTGTTGTTTTGTATAAATGGATTTAAGCACCTCTAAAATTTCAGAATTTGGATTGGGTGCCCATCCCGGATAATTTCCGGAGAATGCCACATCAAAACCTCCTAATTCAAAGGCAGCCTGTAGTGAATAGGCTAGATCAAACTTGGACGTTTCAACCGAAGATCTGGTTAAACATTTGATCGCAATCTGCTCCGCTTCTACCTCAACTTTAGCGATATTATTGGAAGTTTCAACAAGATCCTCGAAGTCAGCACTCACCCGATATACGCCATTCAACGCTGCATAAACACAATTAATTAAATTCTCCTGCACAGGGACAGGAACAACTGTGGTCCATATCGTATCCGTTGGTTCCACTAAGATTTCCATAGCCGGTTCAGTTGTCGCGAATTCGATTTTGATAGCCTGAGCCAATTGTGTTAAAGCCTCGACAAAGGCTACCGATTTATCTTTACTGACAACAACCTTAGCAACACTCTCCCTTGGAATTGCATTACGAAGGCTTCCACCCAATAACGATGCAATGCGTAAGCCATAGCGCTCATTTGCCTTAAACAGTAGGCGGTTCATCACCTTATTCGCATTCGCAAAGCCCTTATGGATATCCATACCTGAGTGTCCGCCATGCAGCCCTTTTACTGTAAGTACAAAAGATATGGTATCAGAAGGACAGGTTTCTGCGACATAGAATTGTGTAGCCGTAACATCAATACCACCCGCACAACCGATGTCAATTTCATTGTCATTTTCAGTATCAAGGTTCAATAGGATCTCGCCAGACAACACACCACCTTTTAATCCCAAAGCTCCGGTCATTCCTGTCTCTTCATCAATGGTAAACAAAGCTTCAATCGCTGGATGAACAATTGTTGTCGACTCTAAAACAGACATGATCGTAGCCACACCAAGCCCATTATCCGCACCCAAAGTAGTTCCTTCGGCTTTTACCCAATCACCGTCCACATACATTTTAATACCCTCATTGTCGAAGTCAAAAATGGTATCATTATTCTTTTGGTGAACCATATCCAAGTGCGATTGCAACACCACAGTTTTGCGATCTTCCATTCCTGTACTTGCCGGTTTCTTGATCAGCACATTACCTATTTCATCTACACTGGTTGCTAAGCCCAGGTTTTTTCCGAAATCTACCATAAATGCAATGACACGCTCTTCTTTTTTCGAAGCCCGTGGAACAGCATTCAAAGCAGCGAAATTTTTCCAAATTGCTTTTGGTTCTAATTTATCTAAACTATTTTCAGCCATATCTAAAAATTTGTATCCGTCAAAGTTACTCCATTTTTACAATATATCCCCCTTTATCGGAAGCTTATAAAAACAAAATCCCTTCGCTGATCGTTCTTATAAGAGTGTAAACTTGAAAAATAACGACATGCACAAACCCGTAAAAGTAGAGCGAAAAGACATTTATTTCAAACCGGATAAGAAAAGGGTACTGGCAAGATTCTTCTCTCTCGGTGAGGAGCGTACCATCAAGGTCATCAAACGTACACTGGAACTGACTGAATCCGAGCGTAAAAAGGTTTTTGGTCAGGTTCTTCGGAGCTACACAAAAAGACATCGTAGTATTATCAATATTTTCGAACGTAATTTTGAGCGTGTAAGTTACTTACTGGAAAAAATTCCTTTTCCTAAAGAAAAACTCAGTCAATTGGACAAGCTGCTGATCGGTTCTTACTTTACGATGGAGTATTCCATTGAATCGGCTGCCCTTTTTAATCCCTCTATCGTAGAACACCCGGATCAGACCGAGCTCTTTAAGGGTGAAAAACGCGTGATACTCAGCTTTCGAGCCACGGGTGAGGGCCATGTATCCTCGATTGTATTTCGGGCCGGAACACTCGACCGGGACAATAATATTCACATAGATTACATTGGTAATTTGTTGGACAAACCTATTCAGGTCAAAAACCACCGCTACCATAAGGAATCTTTTTTAAAGAAGATGAACGAGCTCCACGCCGAACCCACTGAAGTCAAAACGAAACTTGAGCAGAAATTAACAGCAACATTTACCTATGAAGAACTCAAACGCTATATTGACGAGGTCAGGCAGGATAGTGAGGAAAATCTAGAAAACATCACCTTTCTACAGCAGGCGCTGTGGTTGGCCTCATCGCATTATGAAATGACTTTTTCGCTGGATACCTCCATTTCCGAACGTGTGATCTTCCCTATTGCGGACACCGAAAAAAGAGGGATCGAAGACGCTCGCTTCGTGCAGTTTAAAGATGAAAAGGGAGAAAGTGTCTACTATGCGACCTATACAGCCTACGACGGTTTTAGTATCCTTCCCAAGCTTTTAACCACAAAGGATTTCTATCACTTTAAAGTGAAACCGATCTATGGGGAGATAGCCAATAAAGGCGCGGCACTCTTTCCCCGAAAAATCAATGGACGATACGCGATGCTCTGTAGGATAGACGGTGAAAACAACTATATTGCTTATTCTCACAACATTAATATCTGGCAAGAAACCGCCATACGTATCCAACAACCCGAATATGCGTATGAATTTGTGCAGATAGGCAATTGTGGTTCTCCGATAGAGACACAATATGGCTGGCTGATTTTGACCCATGCTGTCGGACCGATGCGTGAATATGTCCTTGGTGCTGCCCTACTAGATCTGGATAATCCGCATGTAGAAATAGGCCGTCTACACAGCCCTTTGATGACCCCAAATGATGAGGAACGGGAAGGCTATGTGCCAAATGTTATTTACTCATGTGGTGCACTGGTTCATAACGAACAGCTTATTTTGCCCTACGCAATGTCCGATTATGCATCGACTTATGCTACCATCAATCTGGAGGAACTCCTACTCGCTATTTTGAATCCTGAGCGCTATCAATAAAGGCGCGGTAAACCACTATATAGGCGAGATAGAAACAGAGTGTACTTTCAGCCCCTTGATTTCGGTTGATTCCATAGGATTCAAGGCCATCACAGCATCCCTTGGTCTCCTCATCATACAGGCCCAGTTTTAAGTCATTCTCACCTAAAAACCAGCGGAAAGATGCAATCATACGGGCAAAATACACTTTTTTGTTGGTGAGTCTAAAGGCCTCACGGTACATAAACACCATTGCTGTGACATCGAGGGGCTGCTGACCAAATTTGCTGATATGTTTACCCCGTTTTGCCCATTCCTGATTTCCGACCAGAGAAAGCCCTCCGTTCTGAACGGTAATACCCTCCAGGAATGTCAGGGTCAACAAGCCTAATTGCTTCACAGCCTCATCATTCAGAAATGGATAGGCCGTCAATAAGGCATAGGGCAAAATGGCATTGTCATAAGCCAGTACCGGTTCAAACCATTGCCAACTGTCGTCCGAGCTTGCCTCATATTCTTTGATCAACTTTTCGATCAGCTCCCGCATTAGTTCGACCATAACTTCGTCATTCGACTGATGATGCAAATACTCCGCAATTCCGAGTATGGTATAGGCAATAGCACGGTTGGACCGCAACTGCTTAAAATGTGGTACGGACCTGAAAAACAGCTCATGTCCCAGCTGGTAATAACTCGTCAATTTTGTTTCCCGAAGGAGTACACCCAGAGCCCAGACCGTTCGACCAAAAGAATCTTCCGAACCCACTTCATCCAGAAAATTATGCTGAAAACTCATAAAATTATGAAACAATCCGTCTTCGCGCTGATGATAATAAATATAACTCAAATAGGTTGAGATACGACGATCATGCCGTTTGTCCGCAAAGTCAGACTGGGCCAATAAAGTCATCAATAGGGCCCGCGCATTATCATCCAGGCAATAACCTTCCTTATAATTGGGTAGTGAATAAGTCGCATGCTGCAGTATACCGACCTGGTTGGTCAGACGATCAATATGCTTCCAGCTGAATTTGGGCATTTCATCTTTAGAAAATGTCGCGTTTTCTTTAAAGCCGTCAAGCGAAGGAACTACTTTATCCAAAAGTCTGGTATAGCGAAGCCCGATATTTTTCCAGGTCATTTCTTTACCAAATGCCCGGGCATTATCCCGCAGGGTCATGCGATGTTCCTGATCGCTAAATAGTGCAGCCAAGGTTGTTGCCATTAATGCTGGATTCTTAAATTCGACCAGCACACCCCGACCATCTGCCAATAACTCTTTGGCGTGCCAATACGGGGTAGATACCACTGCTGCTCCTGCTCCAATTGCATACGACAATGTTCCGCTGGTGATCTGGGCTTCATTGACATAGGGAGTGACATAAACATCACAGGCAGATAAATAGGTAACAAGATCGGACTGGTTCACAAAAGAATTGACAAATTGGACATGATCTTCCAAATGATATGCATCGATCATGCTCTTTAGGTATTCACGGTATTCTTCTCCAGAATGAGCAAGTACATTGGGGTGTGTCTTGCCAACGATCAAATAAATAAGATCTGGTTCGTTTTTAACGACCGCAGCAAGTGACTCGATAACGGTTTCGATTCCTTTATTGCGCCCTATAAACCCAAAAGTCAGTAAAATCTTTTTCCCGGAAAATCCTTTTTTTTCTTTTGCTTCCTCCTGAGTAAGATGAAATTCGGGCACACCATGATGAATGAGCCTAACTTTTGCCGTATTGACCCGATAGACGGATTTCAACAATGTAATTGCATAATTACTCATGACAACAACAATCGAAGCCCGTTTGACTATTTCAATTAAAATTGCTTTTTCATCCACATTTGGTTTTTCCAGGATGGTATGTAAATTTACCAGCAAAGGAATATGGAGTGCATTAATAAGCGAAAGAATATACATACCACTATTTCCGCCAAAAATACCATATTCGTGCTCCAGGATAACGCAATCGTAACCATTGTTGTTGATATAGTCGGCAGCCGCGATGTAAGAAAGCTGATGCTGTTGATCTATGGTAAAAACCACCTCTCCAGGATAAGCATAGTCGCGGTCCGCAACGGCAATGACGTGCTGGATCAAATCCTGGTTGTGTAAGGCCACAGCATGTAACAGATCCGAGGTGAAGGTGGCAATCCCACATTCTTTGGGCAGGTAAGTACTGATATAAGCGATTTTCATTGAAATGATTGTTTTGAATAAAAGCCTTTTGTGAGGACAATAGCATTCATGTGTTCCATTATCTAAATGCTTTTCAACAGCAAATTGTTTGTAAAGAGTATGTTATTTAATCCGGAAGGAGTAAATTTCGTGGATAAATGGCTCCCTTAAATTTTATAGGCCCATGTGGAGCCTGAAAAACTTCCTGTATATTTGTGCCAGATCAAAATATTGACTGAATGAAATCACCCAAGGAGAAAATGATTGCGGGCATCCCCTATATTGATACGGATGGACAACTATTTAAGGAAAGACAATATGCAAAGGAAGAGCTCAAACGTTTCAATGACTCCGAACCGAAACAGATCAAATTCAGAAAACAGATCATCCAAAAGCTGTTTAAAGCGTCCGGTACCCGTTTCTTTTTGGAACCACCATTTCGTTGCGATTATGGTTATAATATTTCAATAGGTGAAAACTTTTATAGCAATTACAACTGTACCATTTTGGATGGGGCTCCAGTGACAATCGGTGAAAACGTATTGTTTGGTCCGAATGTTAGTCTTTTCACCGCTGGTCATCCGATTTATTTTGAAACAAGAAATCAAGGCTGGGAATTTTCGGCGCCCATTGTCATTGAAGATAATGTATGGATTGGCGGTCAGGTAGTTGTTAACCCCGGTGTCCGTATTGGCAGAAATGCGGTGATCGGATCGGGTTCGGTAGTGACCAAAGATATTCCTGCAGATGTCGTTGCCGTTGGAAATCCATGTCGTGTCATCCGGCCGATTACAGCCGCAGACCGTATTGATTATGCAAGCATTTAGACAGCATAAAGATGTCATTTACTATCAAAACAAGGTCATCATGTACGTGATGATCTTGTTTTTAGGTACTTCGCCACGCGCAGCGGACATGAATTGTATTATTCTCGACATATCGCTGCAAACGATGCGAGCTTGAGGCACTTCAAAAAATCTCGTTTAAATGTCCGCTCAGTCTATTATTCAACGCGAAGGAAATTTTAAGGACTAGCCTCATCGTGATAGGAATTCCCCATTTGCACATTTATCACTGGGATATATTATACTCTTATAAATTACATATAAATCGGTCCGGCTTACCTGATTCTTTCATTAGAACAAATCCATTTTGTGTCCAAAAATGATGCTGCTGCGAAGTCGCCCAAACAAAGAGACTACGACCTTCAACTGTTTTAATAAATTGGAGCGCATAACGAAGTAGCGCACTGCCTACTCCTTGTTTTCTAAAATCGGGGTGAACGGCAAAATAAAGAATCTCATAATCCCCTTCCGAGCACAGCAAGGTAAGTATGCCGACAACCTCGTCACCACTATAAGCTGCGAAATGAGCCGCTTCAAAATCCCCATCAAGCATGACCTCCGACAGTTGCCCTTTGGCACTGAACACCTCCTTTCGGAGCTTCCAGGTGCGAGCCGCAAATACCTGCTCGATATACCAGTCTGTCATCCCTGTATTTCGAGTTCTAAAAATGCCGCTGGAAGGTAACTAATAATGTCTGAAGGCAATAAGGAATAAACGCCAATTGAAGGTACCGCAATATCAGCTGCCCTTCCGTGAACGTATACTCCCATAACCAGTGCTTCCTGTGAAGAATAGCCCTGACCGACCAAAGCCGTCAATATCCCTGTCAAGATATCTCCGCTCCCCCCCGTAGCCATTCCGACATTGCCGGTGCTATTGAAATAAATTACTCCTTCAGCTGTAACCATCGCACTGTTGGCCCCTTTGATCAAAACGTACAACTGGTATTGTACTGCAAAGGCCTTCACCTTATCCATCTTTTCGAAGTCATTCTGCCAAGTCCCTAGTAATCGACTTAATTCTTTAGGATGTGGAGTCAATATACTTTGTTTCGGAACGAACTGCCATAGCTCAGGTTGTTGCGCCAAAATATTCAATGCATCGGCATCTAATACCAAGGGGGTATCAAGACCCTGCGTGATAAACACCTTAAAAGCATCAATCGTAGATTGGGCTGTCCCCATACCAATGCCGATACCGATGGATTGAAAGCTGTGCACATCGGGAAACTGTGTGATCAGCTCGTCGTCGGGGTCAGTAATTACCATCGCTTCGGGGACGGCAGTCTGAATACTTGTATAGCCACAGGATGGTATGTAAGCAGAAGCCAAACCACAGCCTGCACGCAAAGCAGCCTTTAAGGCCAATTGCACAGCGCCCATCTTGCCCCTACTCCCACCGACGATCAGACTATGCCCAAAGGTTCCTTTGTGATCAAATTTATTTCGTTTCCGGTAGAACGAGCCGAGCAAAGCTGAGTCGACATAGTGAAAAGCAGTATCAACCTGATTAAAGGCTGTTGGGTTCAGCCCAATATCTAATACGCGAAATGCTTTGACCCGAAATCTATTCTCAGGCATTAACAGCCCCAATTTAGGGGACTGAAACGTATACACCAGATCAGCCTCCACAACTGGTGAATCCTTGGGTGTAGTTTCGTCACTTAAAAGACCTGAAGGCATATCTATCGCATAAAGCGGACCATCACAATGATTGATGGCTGCAATGAGATTCCGCCAGAATTCATTCAGAGGGTATTTCAGTCCGTAGCCAAACAGACAATCCAACACAATTGCCCCTCCAGGAATATGAACCTGACTTTCACTACTGATTTTTTGGATAAGATGAGCAGGCAACCGGTTTTGGTTTGCTAAGTTATCTGCGGAATAATCGGGCGAATCAATTAAATAAACGCGGACCTCAGCTTGCTGTTGATCCAGGAGCCTGGCCAGTACCAGTCCATCGCCACCATTATTGCCTTTACCACAAAAAATACAAAAAGAGTGCTGCTCCAAGCTTGGATGCTGCTGCTTGATTGCATCAAAAACAGCGGTCGCTGCCCGCTCCATCAAGTCAAGACTGCTGATCCCCTCATCTTGCATCGTTTGTCTATCTACCCAGCTCATCTGGGGCGCCGAAAGTATTTTCATGTTTATCTTCCTGTTTTAGCGAATCATGTCCTTCTCGACTATGAAAACAGATTCTCCTGTTCTAAATTACTGAGAAAATAGGGTACCACCAAGATCTAGTCCCTATTCGCTGACCGTTACTTCCCGCACTCCCCCAGTTCGCTTCAATGTACCCCAGGTATTCAATTCACCTTTAATGGCTTTTCTGACCGATTTGAATAACACAAAATACATCAGTTGTCGCCAGAAAAAACGCTGCGGAAACAGGTAGATCAAATTTTTTATTTTCTCACCTTCCATCCGAAAAGCAATCCCGGCAAAGAAAATATCCACGAATACAAATAAAAAGTAATAAAACATAACCTGACCAAAACCATTATGCAGGGAGAACAAACCGGCGAGGCCCGTCCAGCTGATTCCATTGACTTCACTCAGTGAAAACAGACCGCTAAGCAAGGAAAACAGCATAAATAGATCTGCCAATGGCGCAAATAAGGGCAGGATGATCTGAAAAATCAAGATATTGGGCATACCGACCATACCGAAATATCCGTATCGGGGGTTTAACAATGTATCTCTATTTTTCCAGAAGCTTTGCAGCACGCCAAAACTCCAGCGGAAGCGTTGCTTGAAAAGCATTTTTACAGTATCGGGTGCTTCGGTGAATGCAACCGCTTCTGCCGAGTTGCGTACGGTATAACCGGCCTTCAGTATCCGCATGGTCAGATCACAGTCTTCGGCCAATGTATCTGTTGTAAACCCACCGACTTCTAAAATGACGGACCGCCGAAAAGCACCGATTGCGCCGGGAACGACCGAAATCATATTGAGCAGATCAAAAGCCCTTCTATCCATATTCTGCGAAGTGATATATTCAATAGATTGCCAATGGGTCAGCATATTGTGTACATTACCAACTTTCACGCTACCGGCAACCGCAGCAACCTGATCTTTATTGAAATACTTCATCAACATCCGCAAAGCGTCAGTCTTCAACTGCGTATCTGCATCTATACAGAGTACAAAAGCCGCATCGGACTGTTGGATACCATAATTGAGCGCCGAGGCTTTACCGCCGTTAGGTTTTGTAAACAACCTGACCTTTGGGTGGTCGCCATAGACTTTACTCACAATTTCGAAGGTTTTATCTTTGGATCCGTCATCAACAAAAATCAGTTCATAGGCTGGGTAATCGAGATGGAGCAGGCTTTTGATCGTTGCCAAAACGGTCACCTCTTCATTATAGGCAGGGATAATAATACTGACCTTTTCCTGTGGATCCGTTATCAATTCCGGTTGTTTCTTCCTATTTTTTCTTTTTTGTCGTATGGCCAGATAGGCAATCATGACTGTACGGAAGATCGCCAATACAATCGCTAGTGAGAAAATCAGGTTAAGAAAGATATTTCCGTAAAACAGTGTTCCTAAAAACAGTCGATTGGATGATCCGCTGAACCCCGAATCCGATGCATTTTGTACGGGTGGCATTAGCTCATCGCGTTTCTTACCCATAAGGTCTCCGATCGTCGCAAATTTATAACCATGTGCTTTGAAATAATGAATAATACGGGGTAGTGCCTCAATAGTAGCCTCCCGATTACCGCCAGCATCATGCAGCAGGATAATATTACCATTGTCACGTTGTTTTACAACTTCATTATAAATTTCATCCGCCGTACGACCGGGAAGCCAGTCATTGGGATCAATATACTCACCGACGTTAATGTAGTTTTCCTTTCGGCTCTGGGCGACCGGAAGAATTTCAGCGACAGTCTGCGGTTCGGCATCAGCATTAAACGGCGCACGAAATAGAATCGTGCTATGCCCGGTAATACATTCTATAATCTTCCGGGTTGCATTTAACTCAAATTTGACCCTATTGGGACCTATTGTTGACATATCGGGATGGAAAAAAGTATGGTTCCCAAGCTCATGCCCCTGCTGATACTCTTTACGCACCATATCCATATTTTTTTCGGCCATAACCCCCACAAGAAAAAATGCTGCCGGAACATGCTCTCTTTTTAAAATATCCAAAACCTCGGGTGTGTAGGTAGGATCAGGGCCATCATCAAAAGTCAATACGACCGTGTTGTCCCTTTCGCCAAAACGCTTAATCACATAATTACTCGGCGTCTTGACATACTGCTGATCCTCGATCAAACCATTAGCCGGATTGTATGCAAATTTTACCAATCCGGGCTCGGGGCTATTCACCAAATCCAAAATTTCACCATCACCGATATATTGTATCCCCCCGACCTCGATTTTGCTTATTTTTTCAAAATCAAAAGGCTCCTTGGCCAAATGATCATGATCCAAAGATCTCGAGATAAAGGACCATAAACGGGCATCTTCACTTCCCAACCGCCAAAGTGCTATACCCGCCAATCCCCAATCGTCGGCTTTGCGGATCAAATTGAAGTAGGTGGCAGCATCCGTGAAATAGACATCATGGCGCATGCCGGTGCCATCCTTGTAACTAAAATTAAGATTCGCTGACTCCCGATCGAACCGAATGTTTGCATTATAATTATGTGCCAGGATAACCGCATTGTCATAGGTCAAAGTCTTGCCCACTTTTCCAGCTGGCCAATCGTATCCATAACAGGCCAATGCCAAAATCACCTTATCTGCATCCACTTTACCGCACAGCTCATCCAGGTTCTTTTCGACCCAAGCCTGGTGGGAAATCGCACCGGCATTACTTTCGATGGAATGCTGATCATAGGCCATTAAAATGATGTAATCATTGTATTTTTGTAGCGAAATGGGATCGTAATCATCATTTTCGGGTGAAATATCCTGTGAAACCAGTAAACCTTCGCTATGAAAAACCTGATAGATTCGCGCCATAAAATCGTTTAAAGGTTTACGGTCATCCAATTGAAGGTTTTCAAAGTCGATATTGATACCTGAAAAACCATTCCGCTTTATTTTGATTAAAATATCATCAATAAAGCGTTGCTGTTTTGCTGGATCTGAAAGTATTGCCCGTACAGTCTGTCCATCAAAGTCATTGCCGCTGAAATTGGAAATTTGGGCAATTGCCTTCCGTTTATATTGATGGATCACATTCAGAGCAGCGGTATCGGCTTTATCGACAATGGTATCCTGACCGGGCACCGTAAAAAAGGACTCCATGGCAACCATATCCAGATGTCCTATGTTTCGCCTGAGGTCTGACAAAGATTGCTGACGAACCTCATTGGACCAGGAACTCACATAAAAACCCATGTTAATCCTATTTTTATTGCCAAGATGCTTCATATGTTTCAGCTCCCGGTCGCGTTTAATCTTTTCAAGTTCCGATCTGACGACCGTAAACTCCTTAAACTGTTTCGAGTTTTTCAACTTTGCGGTAGACTTTGCCGTCAAAGGTGCATTTGTATTGATTGTTGGAAATGGAGGCACCTGGATCTTGCTCAGGGTATAGACAACACATACGATGGCTACGATCATTCCAATGACCAGTGCCCTGCTCATCCATGAAAAAGCGTACCAACGCTTTTTGCTCGACGTCTGAAAAATCTGTTTTTCTGACATAAAATATTGCGATTAACTTCGGCTAAGCTACATCAGAAAATGATCCAAAACACTCATCTACAGCTTAAAAATTTCTTAATTTTACGGAACTCCCCAACCTGGACACTCTGCCGAATTTTGACTATCTTAGTAAGATCGGTAACACTGACTTAAAAACTCTGATATGACAACAACATACCTGCTATTATCCATCCTATCCTTACAAGCTCTTATCGGCTGCGGACAGTCTAATTCAGCAGTATCCCAACCGAAATCCAAAGACCTAACTGTGGAGACCAGCAATCCTGACGGGAGACAATTTATTGATCCAAAGGGAATGACTGTCAAATCAAGAATCTTATTGCCTGCAGGTTTTGAAAGACTCAGCTACACGTCAAAAGATTTCGGTAGTTTTCTCGAAAACCTTCCGTTATACCCCATTGATCATGAGGTACGTTATTATAACGGAAAAATTAAGCCCCGAAACAACATCTATAATAGCGTTATAAAACTCGATATCGGCAAACGCGACCTGCACCAATGTGCCGACGCTGTCATGCGATTACGGGCAGATTACCTCTACCAGCAAAAGAGGTATCAGGATATTAAATTCAATTTTCTCTCCGATGGCAAACCACGTACCTATACAGATTATGCTAAAGGAGACTATTCGTATCCAAAATATTGGAAGTATATGGAGTATATTTTTGCCTATGCCAACACGGCTTCTTTGCACGATGAGCTTCCTAATGTAAAATCGTCCACAACTGTCAAAATCGGCGACACTTTCGTACAGAAAGGCTCCCCCATTGGCCATGCGATTATCGTCGTTGATCTTGCTAAAAATAAGGAAGGCAAAACAATTGTATTACTTGCCCAAAGCTATATGCCTGCGCAGGAAATACAGTTATTGAACAATTGGAACAATGCAGCGTTAAGCCCTTGGTACGATATTGACAAAGATGTGATCAATACCCCAGAATGGACTTTTTATGCCCGTAACCTGAAAACCTGGAAATAGTAACATCCTCCTGAAAATTCTTTCAGCAATTCTTGAACAATAAAACCGAATTACGCTCCACATAGTTATATAAGTTTGTGGGCTGTGGAATGGGCTGGAGTTCTGCTCCGAACAATATCCCTGTCCGCTATATCATGAGTTTAAAAGTCTTCGCAATAGCCTATCGGAGATGCTTCAAAAAACGACTGTCGGCCAATTCAATAATGACCTCATAAAAGGAAAAATCCTGCTGACGAAATCCAAAATTATGCCAGACCAGGACAACTAAAACGCCACTCAAAAATGGACGATATAGGTCCAAAATTACATATTTTTCACCTAATTATGGATGCCTTCCTAGGATTCTAATTGTCGCTACAGCATTTCAAACGCTATCTTTATTGAGATTTCCGAATATAAACAAAAGAAATAAATAAAACTCATAATTATACTGAAATGAAACAACTTAAATAAAATAAAAACACCAATAAACCAGTATTCGATCTCTTTTTGATCTTATAGCTATAATAGCAGGTACTGAAGCCGTCTCTCCCTAAAAAGAACAGCTATAAAGAATTCCTTCACACCATTACCTACCGTCCAATACCGTTTGCATTAAATAGCTGTAAACGATGCATTAATCAAGAATAAGTCCGTGAATGAGTAGCTCTATTTGCGAAAAAATGATAAAATAACAGGGTTAAAAAGCACATTTCTTATGGGTTAAAACCACATAGACCATGCCCATTATTGGTCAAAATAGTATTCTTACATAATTTTCACCCTTTGACACAAAATTCACAAAACATATTATATTATCATTTAAAATAGAATACTTTACAAACATCACATAAATAAAAAAATAACATACAAAACACAGTAAAAACTACGGTTTTCGACTAAAAAAAGGTATGGATAAAATTCTATCCACACCTTTTTTTCAATACAACAACCTCCCCTACATCGAGTCAATCTAAAATGTCATTTTTCAAAAGCTGTATATTTCTACTACACTTTGCTTGCTTGCTTGCTTGCTTGCTTGCTTGCTTGCTTGCTTGCTTGCTTGCTTGCTTCAAACAAAACACCTTTCACAATTTCCAAACGACGGGAGTAAATGATCATCAACAGCTATGCGTCAGCATGCGTCACCTCCACCCTTACGCTAACCGCATTTTTAAGCGACATGAGCCCTTTGCAGACAGCAAGAGCAGCAAGACATGGCTCAAACCAAAAGATGTCTTAAAAACCTTAAAAAATAGGTATACTCCAATCAGCTAGCACGGAGCAAACGATCATTAGCAGCTATCCGTCAGCATGCATCACAGCCACCCTTTATCTAACCGCATTTTTAAGCGATACAAGCCCTTTGCAGACAACGAGAGCACACGACATGGCTCAAACCAAAAGATGTCTTAAAAACCTTAAAAAATGGGTATACTCCAATCAGCTAGCACGGAGCAAACGATCACTAGCAGCTATAAGCCAGCATACATCACAGCCACCCTTTATTTAAGTACATTTTTAAGCGACACAAGCCATTTACAGACAACGAGAACACAGAACATAGCCCAAACAAAAAGATGCCTTAAAAACCATAAAAAACAGATCTGCTTTAAAACAGCTTTTACAGAGCAAACGGTCATCGGTAGCTATCCCTCAGCTTGTGTTGCCCCATCCTTACGCTAACGATATTTTATAATTGGTAAAAGCGCTTCATCTGCAATACCACTAGATTTACCTTATGAAAAAACAGCCAATAAATAACTAAAAAAAGACAAAACAAACTATCTTGCAGCAAAATAACACCATCTAAATAAACAGAAAAATCACATCCATAAAACACAATCCAAATCATAAAGTCCAAACAAAAGTGAAAACTACAGCAGAAACTTTAAACATAGAAACATTCAAACAATCTTACTTCTTGTTATCTTTGCTGTACTACATAATTCATTATATGCATAATTATTCCGCTGAGGACAGTTTATTTATACAGATCGAGATTAAGAAAATAAGAAAAGCCCGTAACAATGCCATCACTTTTATTATGGCAATCTTTCTCATTTCCTTTGTCATCTTGTTATATGTTTTTTCGGACCGGTGGCTGGCTACCCCAGAAAAGCGGACTGTTTACCATAGCCCCACCATATCTCTTTACACAATCTTCCTATTCCCTATCATACTATTTACCGGATTAAGTTGGGCCTTGTCTATCAAAAACCAAAAATATATTAGCGTACTACAGCAGCTCGACAGCCACGACTTAGGCATCTATCGAAAGTACACAAGCATACTTACTCAGCGATATGCAGCCATTGCGCCCTACATTTTCTGTAGAAATGAACTTATATTCTTTCCTCTTTTTGGAAGTAAAAAGATTCCAATCAATCAAATCAAACGCATAGAAATAAAATATGTTCATAATTATCGCGACACATACAGCTACCACATCTATTTTTATAACGATGCTACAAAAATCTATCAGACAACAATGCACCAGATAGCTGCCTTCGATTTTCTACAGAAACAGCTTCTGGAGGAAAATCCAAATCTAACGATCATCGCACGGAACCAAATACCCTCGTATTTGAGAACAAAAGACAAGCCTACACTCTATTAATTTATTATATGGAAAGTTATTCGTCCGACAACAGTTCATTTTTACAAACGGAGATAAGGAAAATCTGCAAAGTCCGCAATGCCATTATTGGACTATTTATAGCGATGTTTCTTCTTTGCTATGGCTTCTTCTTCTATGTTTTTTTGGATAAGTGGACAGCTGCTTCAGATAAACTGACTTTTTTTTACAAATCCCTCCCGCTCTTGAGTACATTGTTCGTCTATTTCGGCGTACTATTCGGCGGGCTGAGCTGGGTCGTTTATGCCAAAAATCAAAAATTTATTATTGCCTTACGAGGTCTTAATAGCCGTGATCTTGATATTTATCAGCGGTACACCCGAAGACTTGTCCGCATCTATGCAACTATTGCGCCGTACCTTTTTCAGGAGCATGAGCTTGTATTTTTTCCTTTTTTTGGAAGTAAAAAAATTCCGATCAGTCAGATTCACCGTATAGAGACCAGGATCATAACGAACCACCGTGGCCCGAATAGTTTCCGCGTCTATTTTTACAATGAATTCACCAAGATTTATCAGGTGACAATGAACCAAAGAGGTGCATTCGATTTTCTCCAGGAACAGCTTTTAGCGGAAAACCCGAACCTCAGCATCATTGCAAGAAACCATTAAACACCTCACACACAGTCTACATGTAAAAAGCAATCCTCCACCCTACCCTTCGAGATAGCGGCTATAATCTCCTGATTCAGCAACCAGCTTGATGATATGGTCCCGCTCTTCAAGAAATCGTCTCATATAACTTGTTAGGAAAGACCATTCGGCAAACCGCCCCAAAGGACCCAGGGGCGCCCTAAAATTAAATACATTCCGCATCAGCACCGAACCATCAGCCTGCTCTTCGAAAAGATGCTGATGATCCATCGACTGAAATGCACCCTGTATCATTTTGTCTTCGAAAAAATAGGGCTTTTCCATTTTTGTGATCCGCACCGTCAACGTTTGATATACACCCAGATGTTTTGCCCGCCACTGAACGGTCTGTCCGGCTTCGATCAGTCCACTGGTCACCCCCGCGATCGCCTTCTCATTTGTCTTCCCAGTCGAATACATGTGTAAGTCTATACTGCGGGCCAGATCAAAAACTATCCCTATTGGTGCATTTACAGTGGTGTCTAATACAAGTGTTGGCATAAAATCTTGCTATCGGTGAATTCGGAACAAATTTCGTAAAAAACACGAATTTCTTAGGAAAGAGTCTAACAATTATCTAATTTAACCCTCCAATCTAATATCGATAACAAGAAGGCTATGATCACATTGCTTCCATTTGAAGAAGCTGACTTTGACCGCTTCAAATCCTGGATCAGATCTCCAGAAGAACTCCTGCAGTTCGCAGGTCCATATTTTTCATTTCCAGTGACTGATGAACAATTAAAAAAGTATATTGACGATCCCAAACGCCGTCCCTATAAAATTGTCAGTACAGAAACACAAAACGTTATCGGGCATTGTGAATTGAACTTTGAAAGAAGTATACCACGATTATGTCGCATATTGATTGCTGACAATACCGAAAGAAATAAGGGCTATGGCAAGAAAACCATCAATGCAATGCTGAAACTGCTCTTTGTTGATAACACTTACGATCAAGCGGATTTAAACGTTTATGACTGGAACACGAACGCAATAAAATGTTATGAGGGTGTAGGGTTTCAGATCAATGAAGGCACCATAACTGAAACCTCAATCGGCAATGAAACCTGGAAGGGCCTGAATATGCAAATCACCAAATCGAACTGGCTAGCCAAAACACAATGAAAAAGAAACGTTTTTTTAAAAAAGCCTTTATTACCCTGACCTTGATCACTGCTCTGCTCGGTTATTATGCCTGGCGGATCGAACCACATTGGGTCAAATTTGATCAGCTAAAACTCCCCATAAAAAACCTTCCTAGCAACCTTGAAGGGAAAACGCTCGTTCAGATCTCGGATATCCACATCGGCGACTATGTCAGTAAAGATTTTATCAAAAACAACTTCGCGAAAGTTGGTATAACACATCCGGACATTATTGTTTACACAGGCGATTTTGTCCGATTGGTCCACAATGCCCTCCCACTCGCTGATCTCGACGAAGTCATGCAATTAGCACCAAAAGGAACACTACAGACATTGGCCATCTTGGGAAATCATGATTATGGACGAGCCTTTAAAGACAGTACTGCAGCCGATTCAATCACTATCCTGCTAAAAAAGTATCATATTACTGTTTTAAGAAACGAAAGTGTGAATATAAATGGTCTACAGCTCTATGGTATTGACGACTATTGGGGAACAAACTTTGACCCTGTAAAAACTATGCAGGACTACACCCCTAACCAAGCGAGCCTAGTCCTCTGCCACAACCCCGATGTTGCTGATTTGGATGTATGGAATGGCTATGAAGGCTGGATTTTATCAGGCCATACACATGCCGGGCAAGTGCGTATCCCATTCTGGGGTTCACCCATTATCCCCGTCTCTAACAAAAACTACGATCAGGGTATTAAAAAACTTCCTGGAAACCGAACCCTTTACATCAACAGGGGCCTCGGTCATAGTATCCCCGTCCGCTTTAATGCACGACCAGAAATAACCATTTTTACCTTAACAAAGGGCTAAAATGTCGGATACAGCCGAGTTTAATGCCACACGAAATGGAATTAAATCAGGCAGGATAGAAAACTGTTCTCAGCATTTATTTATACTATATCACAAATTGGTTGAAAAATTCAAAGCACTGAAGCATATTCTATCATTGAAAATTGTACCGATATTGTGATTAATTAGCAGATGTAGGTCATATGACAAGAATCAAAACCAAAAGAACATGTAGTAATGGGCACAACTTCTATAAGAGTACAGATTGCCCAACATGTCCCATATGCGAAAAGGAAAAGAAACCTGAAGATGGTTTTCTAGCTCTTTTGGGTAGCCCCGCTAGAAATGCGCTATTAAACCATGGTATAGATCAACTTGAAAAGCTAGCTCAGTACTCGGTGAAAGATCTACTGAAGCTCCATGGCCTTGGAAAGGCTTCCTTGCCGCTGTTAAGTCAGGCTTTAATGGAAAAGGGATTAAAATTTAAGGAGTAGGCTATTCTGTCAGTTGATAACAAAAAAATAAGCCCTCGATTGGCTTCCATATAGTTTCTCGCTACTTAGAAGTGCTTGAGGGCTTTATTATTCAACGCTTTTAACACAAGCGGAATCTTCGTTTACTAATACTCGATCAAAACTTCAGTTACCTGAGCACCTTGTTTTGCGCTTTTGAATTTAAACTTAACTTTCTGATTCAGATTCAATTTCTGTCCAACAAGACGATCATTGAAATAAATAGATTGTTGCGTCTCATTATCTCTGATGAACCCATAATTGGAGTCGGTATTGTAATGTACAACTTTTCCAAAAGAATAGTCATCTTGGTGGTTAGAAGACATACTTGGACTCTCCCCTTCTTTCAATTTGATTGCAGGTCTGTCTGAGATATTCCCATGTTCATCAACATAAGCAAACAGTTCTTCCAAAGATTTTCCTTTGTCATTGTTTGTTTTGTTGAATTCTTTTTTCTCAATTTTTTGTTGTTTTTTGAGTAATTTCTTTTTTTCTCGTTCTTTTTTGTTAAATGTAATTTGGCTTTTGCTCATTCAATATGGATTAAAATAAAATGTTCCCGAGGAGATGTCGGACCTTTAGAGCTTCGTTGAAAAGATAAAAATGCGAGGTGTTCTAAGGAGATAATTGCAAAGGTACGAAAAAAATAGGAAAAATCAACGACATCCGATAATACATCTAACAGCCACACAGCCTCAATTCGGAGAAGCTCCGACTATCACCATAACAGACATATAGTCTACATAGCAAAACAAAATTTGAGCGTTTTCATAAAACAAAAATATCTTTTGGACGTTATTTTGAAAAAAACACTATGGAAGTAAAAAATATCGAAAGAGACGACAGAGGTAATTTCATTGCTGAAGTGGAAAATAATGAGGCCGGGATTTTGGAATATACCTGGCAGAGTGAGTACGAGTTTTCCATAGACCATACCGAGGTCTATGACGAATATAAAGGAATGAGTGTCGGTAAAAAACTCGTTCTTGAAGCTGTAGATTATGCCCGGAAAAACGATGCCAAGATTGTCCCGAATTGTCCTTATGCAAAATCAATTTTTGACAAAACAATTGCCTTTCAAGATGTACTGGCATAAAAAAGCCATTTTATCACTGGGACAAAATGGCTTTTACTTTTGATAACTGTATAGACTAAGCTACAATATTGATTATTTTCCCTTTTACAAAAATAATCTTCTTAATTGGCTTACCGTCCAGATGTCTTTGTACATCTGCATGTGCCTTGATCATTTCTTCAACAGTTTGTTGATCTAAATCCAATGCAAGTGATAGATTAAACTTCATTTTACCATTGAAAGAGACCGGGTATGCAAATTCAGATTCGACTAGATATTCCGGTTTGAACGTAGGATAAGTTGCCTGAGAAAGTGTACCTGCCTCATGCCCCAATAAATGCCACAATTCCTCCGTAATATGCGGTGCATAAGATTGAAGAACGATAACAAGTTGCTCCAATATCTGGCGCTTATTGCATTTCAAATCGGTCAATTCATTCACACAGATCATAAAGGCCGAAACAGACGTGTTGAACGAGAAACGCTCGATATCATCTTCCACTTTCTTAATAATCTTATGTAAAGCTTTAAACTCGGCTTTTGAAGGCTCTTCATCTGAAACATTAAAATTACCTTCGGCATCGTGAAACAGGCGCCATACTTTCTTTAGAAACTTGTAGACACCTTCGATACCATTGGTATTCCATGGTTTGGCTTGCTCCAATGGCCCCAAAAACATTTCGTAAAGACGTAAGGTATCAGCGCCATAAGTCTCAATAATATCATCTGGATTGACGACATTGAATTTCGACTTGGACATTTTCTCCACTTCGCTACCACAGATGTATTTACCGTTTTCCAAAACAAATTCAGCATTCGCAAAATCAGGTCTGAAATTTTTGAATTTTTCAAGATCCAAAACATCATTCGATACGATATTAACATCGACATGCAAAGGAATTGTATTATAATCATTTCTCAAGCCATAGGACACAAATTGATTGGTTCCTCTGCCCTCTTCATCGAGTACACGGTAGACAAAATTTGAACGCCCTTGAATCATACCTTGGTTGATCAATTTTCGGAATGGTTCTTCCTCATTGTGATAGCCAAGATCTTTTAAAAATTTATTCCAAAAACGTGAATATAACAAGTGACCTGTAGCATGTTCTGAACCGCCAATGTATAAATCAACAGCTTTCCAGTAGTCAACAGCTTCTTTTGAAGCAAAGTTACCCTCATTCTTTGGATCCATGTATCTGAACCAATACCATGAAGAACCAGCCCAACCCGGCATTGTACTCAACTCATATTCATACTGATCTTCATATTTCCAGTCTTTAGCACGTCCCAAAGGAGGTTCCCCAGACTCTGTTGGTAGGTATTTATCAACCTCAGGTAATAATAATGGTAGTTCTTCTTCTTTAATAAGGTACGGTAGGCCATTTTTAAAGTAGACTGGTACGGGTTCGCCCCAATAACGTTGACGACCAAAAATCGCATCGCGCATACGGAAATTGATCTTCGCTTTACCTAATTTCAATTCTTCCAGCTTCGCAATCAGCGCAGGCACAGCCTCCTGATAGGTCATACCGTTGATAAAATCAGAATTGATGTATTTTCCATCCTTATTCGGATCAGCCTCTTCTTCAATCTGCTGTGTATCCGAAATCGGAATAATTTCTAAATTAAAATGCTTAGCAAAAACATAATCACGTTGATCGCCACTAGGTACAGCCATAACCGCCCCTGTGCCATATCCCGCCAAAACATAATCTGCAATCCAGATCTGCACATCACGGCCTGAAATAGGGTGTTTAGCAAATGAACCTGTAAAGGCTCCCGATACTGTTTTGGTATCGGCCATACGATCTAGTTCAGATTTTTTTGATGTCTTCTCAATATAAGCTTCAACTTCAGCTTTTTGTTCGGCTGTCGTCAACAATGCGACCAATTCATGTTCAGGTGCCAAAACGACAAATGAAACACCGAAAATAGTATCCACACGAGTTGTAAAGACTTCAATTTCGGAGTCCAACTGTGGAACTGGGAATTTGACCGAAGCTCCAACGGATTTTCCGATCCAGTTACGTTGCATTTCTACCAAGGGCTCTGGCCAATCAATGGTATCCAAACCTTTTAACAAACGATCGGCATAAGCAGTGATACGCATTGACCATTGCATCATCTTCTTTTGCTCTACAGGATACCCTCCACGCTCGGACACGCCATTGATCACCTCATCATTAGCCAATACTGTCCCTAAAGCAGCACACCAATTGACCGTGCTCTCACGCAGATAAGCAATACGATACTTTAACAACTCACGTTGTTGTTTTTCTTCATCAAAAGATTTCCATTCTTCCGAAGTGAATTCTAATACATCTTCGTCAGAAACAGCTTGAACAGCAGCAGAACCATTTGTCGAAAATTTCGTAATCAATGTATCAATGGGTTCAGCTTTATCCGTCTCTTTATTATACCAAGAACCGAATGATTTCATAAAAATCCACTGCGTCCATTTATAGTATTCAGGTTCAGAAGTACGAACTTCTCTACTCCAATCATATGAGAAACCGATGTTGTCCATCTGCTCGCGGTAACGATTGATATTTGCCTCGGTTGTAACGGCAGGGTGTTGACCCGTTTGAATCGCATATTGCTCTGCAGGAAGTCCAAAGGAATCATAACCCATTGGATGCAATACATTGAAGCCTTTCAGTCGTTTGTATCTTGAAAATATATCCGAAGCAATGTATCCGAGTGGATGACCAACATGTAGTCCTGCCCCAGATGGATAAGGAAACATATCCAACACATAGTATTTTGGCTTCTGATGCGCATCTGATGTTTTATATGTTTGATGATCCGCCCAAAACTTCTGCCACTTTTTCTCTAATGATTTGTGATTATACTCCATTTTTGTTCGTAAGGAATTTTTATGACTTGCGAAATTACGATTTTAATACTGAAATGTGATAAAAGTTTTGTAGTTTGAACAATAAATTCTAGTATTGAAAAGTTATTTAAACATAGGTAGAAAACTAAATTCGAATTGATTTTTATCAAAGTAATTACAAGATAAATTCGAAATCTTCCGCTCAATTAGTTACTTTCGCAAATAAATTTTTGCTTATTATGTCAGAATACGAATTAAGCACACAAAAAAGAAAAACAAAGTCTGTATATGTATCCACAGTTATCAGTATAGCACTGGTACTATTGGTAACAGGTATGTTAGGCTTATTATTGGTGCACGCTAAAAATCTTTCAAAGTACGTTAAAGAAAACATTGTCCTGAATGTCATTGTAAATGATGGCACCAGTGAAGGCGATGTACTTTCTTTGCAAAAAGATCTTGAAAAAGACCCTTATGTCCTTCGTTCAGTGTATATCAGCAAAGAAATTGCTGCCAAAAACCTGAAAGAAGATCTTGGTGAAGATTTTGTACAGTACCTTGGGCACAACCCATTATTGCCGTCATTGGATGTCTATATGAAGGAGAATTATGCCAATACGGATAGCATCAAGACTTTCATCGAAAAAATCTCTAAAAACAATAAAATAAAAGAGGTTGTCTATCAGGAGTCATTGATTGATATGGTCAATAAAAACGTACGCATCATCGGTATGATTGTTTTGGCTTTTGCTGTTATTTTATTGATTATCGCTGTGGCATTAATTAACAACACCATACGTTTGGCCATTTACTCGCAGCGTTTCTTAATTAAAAGCATGCAATTAATCGGCGCAACTAAAAACTTTATTCGTAAACCTTTTATCACTTATGGTATTATCCATGGTTTGCTGGGTTCACTGATTGCGATCCTACTATTGATATTGACGCTCAAATTAGCACAACAACAAATACCTGAATTGGTCTTTTTACGCAACTGGTTTGAGTTTGCGATCATCTTCTTAGGTGTTATCTGCATCGGGATTTTAATCTCAGGGCTTAGTACCTACTTCGCCGTAACTAAATATTTAAAAGCTCAATCTAACGATTTATATAGATAAAAATGGCTCAAATAAAGAAATCTACTGAATCTGTAAATAGAGGTTCCTTCGTATTTTCAAAATTAAATTATCAGCTTTTTATAGCTAGCTTGGTTCTTGTAGTCATAGGCTTTGCGCTGATGTCCGGTGAAACTGATATTTATAGTTTTACCAAAATAACTTTAGCGCCAATTGTAGTCGTCCTCGGCTTTGCATTGGGATTTGTAGCGATCCTGTATCGCCCCAAAACAACTAAAACTGAAGAATAATCTTATTAAAAACTGATGTCTATTATTGAAGCTATAATCCTTGCTATCATCGAAGGATTAACGGAGTTTTTGCCTGTCTCCTCTACAGGTCACATGATTATAGCAACTGCACTGATGGGTATTCAACCCTCTGCCTTTGTTAAATTATTTACGATTGTCATTCAATTGGGAACGATTTTATCAGTTCTCGTCTTATATTACAAGCGATTCTTTAAATCGCTTTCATTTTACTATAAGTTGGTGATCGCTGCTATTCCTGCATCGGTACTTGGATTACTTTTCAACGATTTTATCGATTCACTTTTGGAAAGCCCGCTGATGGTTGCGATTATGCTGGTAATCGGCGGTGTTGTCCTACTTTTTGTCGACAAATGGTTTAATAAACCTACTGTTGAAGATTCGGACAACGTCTCTTACAAGCAAGCCTTTATGATCGGTGTATACCAATGTCTGGCTCTGATTCCCGGTACATCCCGATCCGCTAGTACCATCATCGGTGGTATGGCCGAAAAATTAACACGTAAAGCAGCCGCAGAATTTTCATTCTTTCTGGCTTTGCCGATGATGTTTGGCGCTTCAGCTGTTAAACTATTGAAATTCTTCAAAGAAGGAAATACATTTACAGGCGAAGAGCTTAATCTTCTTATTGTAGGTAACCTCATTGGTTTTGTTGTCGCAATTGTTGCAATAAAATCCTTTATTGGATTTTTAACCAAGTATGGTTTTAAGGCCTTCGGATGGTATAGAATAGTTGTGGGAGTTGTTATTCTCGTGCTACTTCTTTCAGGTCATAGTTTACAAATTATCTAAAATTTTTTCATGGAGAATATAGAGGTTGGTGAAAACTCAGCAAGGTTTAATTTTGCTGAAGGCGAAATGTTGTTGATTGATAAACCTTTAACATGGACAAGTTTCGACGTTGTTGGGAAAGTCAGAAACTCACTGAAACCATTAAAATTAAAAGTTGGCCATGCAGGTACATTAGACCCCTTAGCAACGGGGTTGCTAATTGTCTGCACAGGTAAGTTGACAAAAAAGATCGACAGCTACCAGGCCGAAGACAAAGAATATACAGGGACAATTACATTGGGCGGAACCACTCCATCTTATGACCTGGAAACCGAAATTGATGAGCTATTCCCTATCGATCATATTACCGAACAGATGATCTTTGATGCGGCAAAGACCTTTGAAGGCGACATACAACAGTTTCCTCCAGCGCATTCTGCCATAAAGATCAATGGTGAACGTGTCTATGCAAAAGCTCGTCGCGGTGAAGAGGTTGAAATAAAATCCCGCCAGGTAAGGATCAATAGTTTTGAAATTGAGAAGATTGAACTTCCGAATGTGTATTTTCGCATTTCTTGCTCAAAAGGCACATACATCAGATCATTAGCATACGACTTTGGAAAAGTATTAAATAGTGGATCCCACCTAAGTTCTTTAAGACGTACCAAAAGTGGTGATTATACGATTGAAAACGCCTGGAATCTTGAACAGCTTATCGCCGAAATAAAACGTCATAAGGAAATCATTAAATAAACCCATCGCTGCACTTTATTGATTCTTTATCTTATTTTTGCAAAAAATCCAATAAATGAAAATCTACAGAAGTTTAGAAGATTTCTCCCCCGTTGAAAATGCAGTAGTTACCATTGGTACTTTTGATGGTGTTCATATTGGCCATCAAAAAATATTGGTCCACTTAAAAGAAGCTGCTCAAAAAATTAACGGCGAAACCATATTACTTACTTTTTTCCCTCATCCACGGTTAATTATTAACCCAGATGATGATAGCTTACGTTTAATAAATGATATTGAGGAAAAAGTAAGTCAACTGAGCAAGGTCGGTATTGACCATCTTATCATTATCCCCTTCTCCCGAGATTTTTCCAATCAAACTCCTGAAGAATATATTAGCAATGTGCTTGTAGGTAAATTGGGTACTAAAAAAATCGTTATCGGATATGATCACCATTTTGGAAAAGATCGTAAGGGTACATTAGGCGATTTGGAACAGTTTGCATCCATATTCGACTATAGTGTAGATGAGATCCCGGAACAGGATATCAATGACATCGCAGTCTCTTCCACGCGTGTGCGTGAAGCACTGATTAAAGGTGATATCAAAACAGCCAATCTATATTTAGGTTATCCTTTTGAATTAACGGGAACAGTGATCCGAGGGGATCAAATCGGGCGTACCATTGGATTTCCTACAGCCAATCTACAGGTACATGAACCGCATAAATTAATTCCTGCTTATGGTATATACGCAGTAGAGGTTTATATATACAACCACATCCAGAATATTACTACAGGCGAGTATAAAGAAGAGAATCCTATTTCTATCGCTAAAGGCATGGGCTATATTGGCACAAGACCTACGGTTGACGGTATGAATCGTGCGATTGAAATCAGCCTATTTGATTTTGATCAGGATATCTATAGCAAGACGCTCCGTGTTAAATTCCTGCACTTTATTCGTCATGATGAACGCTTTGACTCATTAGAGGAAATGAAAGCGCAAATCAAAGCAGATGAAGTAGAGATAAGAAGCCTTATCGGATAAAATCTAAGGGCATACAGTTAAAAAGAATAGGCGGGAATTCCCGCCTATTCTTTTTATAACTAACGTATTCTTTGCATCCTAATTGCTCCCACATCATCTTATTTATTGCCCGTTAGGCCTTTTTTAATCGATCATGCTTCACTGCGCTCAGTACGGATGTTCTAGGAGCAAACGAAGTATCTACAATAGATTTTTTAAACTAAAAGAGCTTCGATGCCAAGTCTATAACTATCTAACCCAAAGCCACAGATTACCCCCTTACAGTTTTTAGCCAAAAAGGAATGATGCCTAAATTCTTCCCGTTGATGAACATTGCTGATATGAACTTCAATAACTGGGGTCTGAACAGCAGCAATAGCGTCCCCAATGGCAATAGATGTATGGGTATATGCTCCAGCATTCATTACGATGCCATCATACTCGAAACCGACCTCATGAATTTTATCAATTAATTTGCCCTCAGAATTACTCTGAAAATATTCCAATTGAACTGTAGAAAAACGTGTCTTTAACTCCTCAAAATAACTCAAGAAATCCTGACTTCCATAGATTGACTTTTCCCTAACACCCAATAGATTTAAGTTTGGGCCATTTAATACAAGGATTTTTTTCATCGGTATTTAGTGATTGATTCAATATTATCTATTCGATTATGCATTCAAACTAACCCAGTAGTATCGGTTACATTTTAAACGACATTAAAATGAATATATTAAACAAAAAACATCATGATTATACATTCCTTTATACGGCCTGAATAATCATGATGTTTTCATAAGCTGTAATTGCTCAAATATATAAAAACTTCCTATAAATCATTATAGATTGCTCTAAAGCTTGAACGAAGTCCAAATGTTACCACGCCTGATTTATTCACGACAGGTGTTTCATATTGTGCTTTCGCATAGCGTTGCATATACCCCAATTCTAAACGAAGGTTATATTTCGGATTCAGTACATACGCTGCTTTCGCATCCGCATAATAGATATTATTTTTTATCCCCTGTGCGATATGGTTTCCATACATATTCGGGATGGTGTTATACGATTGAAAGATATTTCCGCCCATATTAGTTCCGTCAGGAAGATCCAATCCGTTTTGTGTATACATTCCCTGTAATGAAAAGTCCCATCTGTCCCAGGCATAGTTTACGAGACCAACCAATTCTCTAAAGTTAGCACCTTTTGGGTGCGCCAATGGCTCGGCATTGTTACTATAATTGGAATAGGATTTAAAGTGTGCGTAAGTATAGGGTCTAGCAGTATTATACTCCGCAAGGAAGTTTAGGTTTTTGACACCAAACATGTCATAACCTCTTACCCCTAACTGTGCACCCCACTTGTTATGTGCATAACCATTACCCGCAAAAAATTCCTTGGCCGTAAATTCGCCTAATAGAAACTGACCATAAACAGTCAAATTATAAGGCAATTTATATTTGGACGTCAGCCCTAGGAACATCTTATCGGGTGACGTACGATTATTACTCTCCACAGGGCGAATAAAGATAATTGGACTCAAATAGCTAAAGTCAAATCCGCGCTTTCCGGCCTCATCTTGCGCTGCCCAAACCACAGATTGAAAAAAACCAACGGACAATTTATTAGTCACATTCCAATCCAAATATTGAAAAGCTCCCCATTTTTTCCCGTCACCTAAACGCGTATTTTTTTGGCCTTCCATAGGATATATCCCAGTTAGATCCTCTCTTGGATGTGTCGGATCATTCATGTAAGCCCAAATGGATGTATACTGTACATTGCCGATCGTACCGGTCAGCTTCAGATGTGCATAATTAGACGAAAAGTCAGAAAGCAACATCGAGCGGTAACCATCTCCAATAAAGTTCTTATCGTATGCTATAGTCGCTTGGATATACTTGTGTGCATCGTAGGTCATACTTGCAGTCGCATACATCCAGTCCATTTTATTTTTAGCCTGAAATTTGGTATTTCCCTGACCAGGAATTACTTTATTAGCGACAATATAATCGTCAAGATACTTTGGAAAAACAGCTTGGCTTTCAAAGGCCGATGAATTAAAGGTGAATTTATTACCCACATTCAATCCCACTTGAAATCCTCTACCATTCATCCATGTACGACGTTTATCGCCCTGCATATCTTTTCCAATATACATATCCGGCAAAAAATCCGCATAAAACGTATAATCATCTTTCTCCACTTGAATCAAATGTTCATTAAAGATTTTACGCATGAACCAATTTGATGAGGAAACCGGTTTATTGGATTGAATCGAGTCAAATTTGGCCAACAACAAAGAATCCTTGATGACAAATGGTTTAGCTGTTGTGTGCATTCTCGTTTCAGTAGAATAAACGACATCGTTCATTTTCTGATAAAAATGATACGAATAAGGCTGACTTTTAATTTGTCCAAAACCTGCGAACGAGACACCTACCCCGATGCCTGCCAGCACAATTCGAAGTAAATTATTTTTTTTTGATATATTAAGCCCCATAAAATTATTTCAAAGATTATTTCTTCTAGCAAAATGCATTCCTAACTGCAAATTAACCGAATAAAAATGACTTTATTAACATGCGTAGTCAATTTTATAATGCTAAATCGTATTTGCTGTTCGTTATATTCAAAAATATTTATATCTTGCATTCTAGTAAATAACCTTGTATAACAAAAAATCAGCCCTAATAAGCATGAAACGCAGAACTTTTATCCAAAACGCAACCTTATTGACAGCAGGTGCATTTGCAAGCAAATTTTCTTTTGCTCAGGAACATTCTTTTCCTACTGTACGCACAGCCAAAGAAAAACGGCTTTTTTCAAGTAAAGTCATTGAAGATGCCATTACAGAGTTTCAAAAAAATGTCAAAAACAAGGAACTGACCTGGTTATTTAACAACTGCTTTCCAAATACATTGGATACGACTGTATTTCCCTATGTTCAAAATGGCAGAAACTATACCTATGTTATTACAGGAGATATAGATGCAATGTGGTTACGTGACAGTAGCGCACAGGTGTGGCCCTATCTTCCTTTCATGAAAAAAGATAAAAAATTGCAGAATCTCATTGTTGGATTAATACAAAAACAAAGTAAATGCATCAACATTGATCCTTATGCAAATGCTTTTTATAATGACCCAACAAAAAAAGGGGAATGGTTCAGTGACCACACAAGTATGAAACCAGGAATTCATGAACGAAAATGGGAAATTGATTCACTATGTTATCCGATTCGACTTGCATACCATTACTGGAAGGAAACAAATGACAGTAGTCCATTTAACGACGAATGGCTAGAGGCTCAGCACAAGATCTATCAAACTTTTGTTGATCAGCAACGTAAGGATAATTTAGGCCCTTATAAATTTGAGCGTACGACCTCAAGGGGTTCCGACACATTACAAGTAGATGGTTATGGCTATCCTGTAAATCCGGTAGGTCTGATTTGCTCAAGCTTTAGACCTTCGGATGACTCGACTATTTTTTCTTTCCTAATTCCTTCCAACCTATTTGCAGTGGTCAGTTTGAGGCAATCTGCGGAAATTCTCAAAAAGGTTAAAAACGAACAGACGCTTTCGGCAAAAATGGAATCGCTTGCAAATGAAGTTGAGGATGCCGTAAATAAATATGGAATTATAGATCATCCAACCTTGGGAAGAATATATGCGTTTGAAGTAGATGGTTATTCAAGTCATCTCATGATGGACGACGCAAATATCCCTAGTTTATTGGCTCTGCCCTATTTAGGTGCAGTCAATCTTAATGACGAAGTCTATCAGCGTACACGTAATTTTGTGCTGTCCGACAAAAACCCATTCTTCTTTAAAGGTACCGCAGCCGAAGGTATCGGGGGGCCGCATATTGGCCGCGATATGATTTGGCCAATGTCCATTATTATGCGTGCGCAAACTTCGACAAATGATGAAGAGATCCGCAATTGCATCAAAACCTTAGTGAGCACACATGGTGGTACAGGATTTATGCATGAATCCTTCCATAAGAATGATCCAAAAAAATTCACAAGACATTGGTTTGCCTGGACTAATACATTATTTGGCGAATTAATTTGGAAAATATATAAAGAGAAACCATCTTTGCTTCAGTAAAACTGAATCTTATAACGCAATGTTATAGGTGGATGTAACTTATAGCATTGCGTTATGGATAATACACTGACTTCTGGTCCTATTGGCATTTTCGACTCCGGCTATGGCGGCCTTTCTGTATTTAAGGAAATTCAGCAGCTCCTTCCTCAATATGATTATATTTATTTAGGTGACAATGCACGTGTCCCCTATGGTACACGCTCGTTTGAAACCGTATATAGTTACACCAAGCAATGTGTGTTTAAATTGTTTGATTTAGGATGTAATCTTGTTATCTTAGCCTGTAACACCGCTTCGGCAAAAGCATTAAGAACGATTCAGCAAAACGATCTTCCTCCCGGAAAAAAAGTACTTGGGGTCATCAGACCAACAACTGAAATCATCCATAATTATACGAAAACAAACAAAATCGGTATCCTCGCAACGACAGGAACGGTAAAATCGGAATCTTATAAGATCGAGATACATAAATTTAATCCGGAAATTGAGGTTTTTCAACACGACTGTCCTTTTTGGGTTCCACTGGTTGAAAATAATGAGATTAATACTGAGGGCGCACATTATTTTGTCCAAAAAGATATCCATGAACTGTTGCAGAAATCCGATCAAATTGATACCATTGTATTGGCATGTACGCATTACCCCTTATTATTACCCGTAATCGAAAAATACGTCCCAAAAAATGTCAATATTATTTCCCAAGGACCTATCGTTGCGAAAAGTCTACAGGAATACCTTCACCGTCATACTGAAATAGAAACATACTGTTCAAAAAACAGTCAGTTGGCCTTCTACACCACTGATGATCCTAGGGATTTTGAAAGCAAAGCAAAAATATTCTTCGGAAAACTTGTAGATGCCAGCCATATCAGTGTTTGAAAATAAAAAGCTGCAAATTTTTAAAACTTTTGTCGTTTTCTTTTCGTTATTCTAGGTAAAGGAGCATACAATGAAAAAGAATTATGTAACCATTGCATACAATCAAGAGACACAGCATTGTGAGTCAAAAGAGTTTTCAACTTTTCAGGAAAGTGCGGACTATTTTAAGACTTTTGAAACATCCGCTCAACCAAACTATATTCCTGTATGTGTCTATAATTTAAGCACAAATGCACTATTAGAGGTTAGCGATTACTATGTCAATAAAGACAAAGAATTACAACAGATACTGACTCACTGTCTGAACACCCTCTAGTTTCCCTTTAAAAATACCCGTCAAAAATAGATGGATTTGTTATCCTGCCGCCCCTTTATTAGGCTTATGGCCGGATGTCGATAAATTTATTACATGATATCGGACAGCATTTCATTAATTTTTAATATCTTCAAACGAACAATCAGACCAAAAAACAAGTCATTAATAATGAAAAACAAACTGACAATAAGCCTTTTAACGATATCGCTTGGCTTAACTGCCTGCAATTCCAATCATGCAAATTCAAACTCCGGTTCAGATAGCACAGCTAATCCTACGGATACCACAAGCTATCCACCGGTAGAAACGCAAAAAGCAAATTCGGACTACAAACCTGCTTTTGCTGGGCAGACCAGAATTGCTGGTGCTAAAACAACTACAGCTTTCGAGGGTAAAGTTATAGCCGAGGGACTAAAGTCTCCCTGGGGTATTGTAGCGCTACCTGATGGCCGATTGCTAATCACAGAGAAAGAGGGTGACATGCGTATTGCAAGTGCTGATGGCAAATTAAGCGAACCAATCAAAGGTATACCTGCTGTCAACACAAGTGGTCAAGGTGGATTACTCGGATTGAGACTCGATCCGAATTTTAGCTCCAACCGTATGGTCTACTGGGTATTCGCGGACAATACCCCCTCAGGAACATTAACGGCCGTTGCTAAAGGCAAGCTCTCTGCTGATGAAAAATCATTTGAAGAAGCTAAGGTTATCTATCAAGCTACTCCCGCTCATAAAGGTAATCTCCATTATGGCGGACGTATCGTTTTTGACAAAGAGGGAAATATTGTTTTTAGTACCGGAGAACGCTCCGATTTAGTGACGAGACCTCTGGCTCAGGATTTGAATGCTGCCCTGGGCAAGATTTTACGAATTACAAAAGACGGACAGCCTGCATCAGGCAATCCATTTATCGGAAAAGCAAATGCACGACCAGAGATCTACAGTTATGGACATCGTAATCCGCAAGGGCTTGCTTTCCATCCTGAAACTGGTGATTTATGGGAAACTGAATTTGGCCCGCGTGGTGGAGATGAACTCAACAAAATCCAGGCAGGTAACAATTATGGTTGGCCAACCATAACTTACGGAATTGAATATAAAGGGGATAAAGTTGGCACAGGAATACAGCAAAAAGAAGGACTTGAACAACCGGTTTATTATTGGGACCCTGTGCTCTCTCCAAGTGGGATCACGTTCTATACAGGACAAAACATTCCTGAATGGAAAAATAATCTCTTTATTTGCGGTTTAAGTAGCACGCATATTGCCAGAATTATTTTGAAAGATAATAAGGTTGTTGGCGAGGAACGTCTATTAGGCAGTGAAGGTCAGCGATTCAGAGATATTACACAAGGGCCGGATGGGGCCTTATATGCCATTACAGATCTTGGCAAACTCTATAAAATAGATAAAAAGTAAATATAAAAAACAGTGATGTCTGAAAAGATCAGACATCACTGTTTTTTTATTCTATTCGTATCCCCACGACAGTTTTTCTTCAAACATCTACTATGTGGAGGGTTCTTTTTTACTTTTTGGACAGCTCCTTCAATGATGCGTTCAGGGAATTTAGCCATTACTCTTCTGGTGAAACTCGGGTCTTCCTCTATTTTTTCAATTTTATTACTCCTATTACATAATACTAAATCCCAAAAGGTCACTGGGCACAACCTAAAGTTTGGCTCGATTATTGATCAATATATAATCGAAACAATAAAATATTATATGGTAAAAAAAGAAAAAATGAAAAAATTATTAGAAATTAACCCCTTATCATTCTATGTGACCAACTGGGGATTTGTAAACAACACTCAACCAAAAAGAACGCGCAAAACCAACCAACCTTCTCCGAAAAATTAAGCGTTTTCCTCCAAACAATTTCAATCAAATTTATTAAAATCATCTGCTGATATCCGTATGGAGGATATCAAATTATGCAAAATAAATTGCCAATAAAATCACAATAACGATACAGGCTATCATGATGTATTTATTCAATTGGCTATTTTTCTCTCCTTCATCACTTTTATAGTGATAATCACGTTTATTTGGCAAATTCATAAGTCTGTTTTTATTAATGATGAAGTTACGGACTTTTTTCCATATTATTCATGATGATAAGGTTCACCTTTCATAATTGAAAACGCCCGATAGAGTTGTTCTGTAAAGAATAAACGGATCATCTGATGCGAAAATGTCATTTTTGACAAGGACATTTTGGAACTGGCACGGTCATAGATCTTTTGATCAAATCCGTAAGGACCGCCAATAATAAAAACCATATGTTGCACACTATTGATCATCATTTTCTCTAAATAAGCAGAAAAATCCAAAGAGCGAAACTCTTTACCAAACTCATCCAGTAGTATGACCATATCCTGTGGCTGTAATTGTTTTAAAATCAATCCGGCCTCTTTGTCTTTCTGCTGCTCCTCAGAAAGGCTTTTACTATTTTTGATGTCCGGTATCACAACAATATTAAAGTTGACATAGAACTTTAGTCTTTTGATGTATTTGTCGATTCCTTCGATCAAGTATTTATCATCTGTCTTTCCAATACAAAGTAACGTTATTTTCATAGTATCAATCAAGTTCCCAAAGTTCCGATTTTATTTAAAATATACGTAAACAAAAAGCCACAAAACAATAAACAAAGATATTCGTTTAGTTATAGAACATTTATTTTCGCAACATATGCACAAAAACCAAATTTTAGTATGAAAAAAATTAAATCGATCTTTCTTATTGCCTTAAGTTTAATTAGCTTTCGAAGTTTCAGCCAGGAAACCTCTATAGATA
>RCUL01000133.1_pt1 | contig 69691 bp, 48 predicted proteins | sample 2167521 | NCBI WGS metagenome assembly RCUL01 (sample SAMN09932745, study PRJNA488358) | compost metagenome | feature: garden; material: soil; isolation source: compost soil in acetic acid-enriched culture | place: Germany: Experimental Botanical Garden Goettingen | collected 2016-01-27
GTATCCCACAGTGATAATAACGGCTGCGACATCTTATTAAATCTGCTTGGCGGTCCAGAAAAAGTGCAGGATTTTATTAGCCAACAGGGCATTAAAGATATCACCATCAAGGTCAATGAACAGCAAATGAGAACCTGGGATAATCTGTACCTCAATACCACCACACCAATAGCTACCACACTGCTTCTGGAAAAATTCTATCAAGGTAAAATACTAAAAAAGGAAACCAGCAGCTATCTCTATCAGATCATGGTGGAAACATCCAGAGGAACTACCTGGATGAAGGCCGGCCTTCCGCAAGGAACAGAACTCGCGCACAGAACTGGAATATCGAATACAAACGAGCAAAATCTCAGAGCTGCCATGAATGATATCGGTATTGTTAAAATGCCTAATGGTCATCATTTTACGCTCTCGATATACCTAATGAATATTACGGAAAAGAGAGAAGACAGTGAAAAATTAATTGCTGACATCACTGAAGCGACTTGGAAATATTTTACAGGTAATTAGCCGCTGTCTTTCTATGCCTCTAAATGAACTAGTACTACCCCTTACTACCCAATAACGGTATTGAATGGTCTTTGATTCAGTGGAAAAACGATCATACAATTTTTGTTTACTCGCGTTTCCCCGTAATATAGGCATACATCGCAGTGGCATGTCCATGACCTAATTCAAATTCCTCTTTTAGCCAATTAACGATTTCTGTTGCTTTTATTCCTTTTTTTAATTTTCCATCTTCAGTAAATCCTTTTTCAATAGCCAGCTTTTCAAAATCAGCGCGGGACTTTCCCGTTTTTTCTTCAATGTTTTTAATATAGGTTTGAAATGACATAAGATTTTATTTTTTGTTAATTTAAATTTTAAAGTCCATATTTTTCGAAATTTCTTTCGACTACTTCATAAATTCGTTCAATCTGTTTATGATAATATCCCAATCATTCTCATTAAGTTCATGTCCCGTACCGTTTAATTTTAAAAGTTCCGAATTTTTAATCTCCGATAATAGTTTGTCCGTATGGCCAAAATGCCATATTTTATCTTCAGAACCATGGATTATCAATGTTGGTGATTTGATCTCATTTAACCGATCATAATAGGCCTCCCCTCCTTGTAGTAAGGCATGGTTAAACATACTGCGGTAATTTATGGATCGATGAAAATTTGCCCGAACTCTTTCTTCTTCTTTCGCATAGTTTACTGGTTTTTGGCCAGCCATCAGATGCGAACTTTCTAGCATATACTTTACTGTGGCATTTTCATCGTCCCAATTTACATGCATTGCTTTGACCTGAAAGTCAATAATCTGCTTATCCATTTCAGGAACATTGGGATCAGGTGTACCCCATGGTCCAGTAGACATTAAAACGAGTGAACCAACCCTTTCAGGATACTTGATCGCTACAATTTGGCCGATCAAACCGCCTAAAGAAATTCCCATAATATTTGCTTGTCTAATATGATATCCATCCAAAATATGAATGGCATCATCAGCAACTCTTTCTTGTGTATTTACACAGTTCAAAACCTTTTCCTCTAAAAAAACACCATCCTTCCCCAATAATTCAGCTATTTCAATATTTTGATTCGTAATTTCGGATGTAGGAAGGCCAAAGAGAAATGGTATAGCATAAGGTTGAAAATAGATTCCGAAGACACCTACTTTTTGTTCGGCGGACAGTTGGCAAAAGGTATCTGTTTGCGACTGAAAACCACTATTGAACAAATTGATTACTTCATGATTTTTGGAAATTTTCATTCCGGGAATATATTGGAAAGCTAATTTGGGATATATCGATGCTACAGATGAATGCTGGTACGAAGATGCTGCATCAAAATCGGCTTCAAAATTCCAGAAAAAACAAACTAAGTGCTTGATACTTTCCTTGGGATATACTTTTTCATACTTCATCTTATCGTATTTAGAATTGAGAATTTACAAAAATTAATCACTAGAAACAAAGGGAATAGCGCAAAAGGTAGCTTTCCCTTCAACATGCGAGACAGCTCATGAATAAACCTATACAAACCCTAAAACTGCTGTGTGCAACATCAAGTTCAGTAATTCATTAAGGGTTTTGATGCGCACAAAGAATGTGATATGAGTTACCAAATGCCCGCAAACGAACATTCCGCGTTCAATACAGAACAGATAAAATGCAAAACAATCAATACAAATAACTATATATCAAAACTTTATATTTCAGGCATCTCATTTGTTCTAGCAAAATTTTACCAGCAAAACTGTCTAAATTTAGCACTAGTATGGGCTCAGGTTTGCTCAAGAAAATACACTGGATAACAACACTTTTCTGAATATTCTCGGGACGATAACAAAGGAATATTCTGCTTTCGAATACTTCCCGAATGATCAGCGCCATTATTTTAATTTAGGCTATAGCTTATTTGGACTAGCACTGGAACGGGCAGTTAAAACAAACTACGGCCGCTACATAAAATCATCGATTTTGAATTCAACAGATTTGATGAATATATTTCCAATTTGGTATTGCCCGCATTTGCCGAAAGTCCATTAACGGACTTGCAACAATATGGAACCTATTCACTGGTGGGTGGCAAAGCATCATTCCGAATATACCAAAAAGAGGGCAAATTATATACGACTTATCTAACAGACATCTTTGCGGATGCCGCCTTAAAGTTTTCAGGAAATACCGCTATGATCCTGGAAGATCAGACCGGTAAATCCGTCCGCTTCGAATTTATGCTCGATAGGAAAAGAAAAGTTTCCCTGTTAAATTTAAATCAATTGATGTAGAAAAAAGATTGATTTGCCGATACCCTTAACCAATAGGCTCGGCATGCACCCAATAATGAAAAATATCACTCTCTTCACGCTTCTGGTACAACAAGGCAATATTGGATTTCTTTGTTTTCCAGATTTTCAGCACTTTATCTTTCGGTATCGATGATTTAAAAAGTTGCTTAAACTGTTGGTTTAAAATGGCTTCGTCATCTTCAAAAGCTGCTTTGCCATACAACTGCGTGATATAGGCTGAAAGTGCCGCACGTTCGTTATCAGCCAAGTCAGGATTCGGTTTCCGATAGTCTGTGGAATCAAAACTGACTCTTAGACCCGAGAATAGTACATCATCCTTTTTCTCAGTCAGAATATAAAATTCATAGCCCAAGGTGCCATTGCTTGTATAGCCAGTATTTTGACCTAAATTTTTAACCTGATCCCAACTGACATTCAAAAAATCAGCTGAGGCCGAAATATTGACATTCATCGAATCCCTTACCAGCCTATTATTGTCTTTATAACCCGATAAAAAGATTTTATAAGTACCCGGAAGGTAGAAATGATGCCCCCATTCCGTTGTGAAAGAATAACCACCTGCCTGTTGACGCAAAAGATTAAACTTTTGGGAGCTCCCCTCCACTTGCCAGATCAGCGAATCCAAGTTGCTATATATCAGGGGTACCACCATCGATTCATTGGGTCCTTTATACGTGCTGTCCTTTAAGGTGAAGACCACCATATCATAAATGCCTGCCTTTTTAGTATCAGCAATAAGATGCAATGGCAGTGGTTTTACTGTCTCTTCTTTGGGTTCTTTATCCTTATCATCTTGATCCAACTGTTCGTATTTGTCTGAACAGCTAAAGACAAGTAAAGTCGAAAAAGCAAAAACACTTAAATATTTTAACATAGAAATATAAATTATACAATAATTAACCGGACCGTAAGATCCGACAAACCTATAAAATATTTCATTAATTAAGTAATAAAAAAGCATTAATTAAACAACAAAACGCTAGTTTAACAGGATAACTTGAATATAATGGTTATCAGCAAGAAAAGATCATAACAGCTACTAGCTATAATTTACATAAAAAACAGCATCGCATTAATCGCTAGAAGGATGCTGTTTCAGTAAATTGAAACAGCATCCTACTAGGTTAATCTGCAAGGCTAATAACTGACCACCTTTTCATTTGTCTGGAAATTATCCAAGGAGAACATGGTCTTTTTATAATAGCTGACAAAAGAAATACTTCCTTTGGGCTGGATGTCAGTGGGAAACTCCACAGCGAAATCCAATGGCGCCAAGAAAATTGAATCACGCTTATTATCTGATCTATCAAAATATACCCGCGTCCCCTGTAATGGCGAAAAACCGCTACCTACGGTCTCAACGAAAAATAGAGCCTGTTTTCGGCCACTTGGCGAGGTCGTAAAATTGTTGAATACCCTGTTGAGGCTCAAGACCGTCGCACCGTAACGTTCACCCTCCACGGATGTCGTTGCTGTCATCGCCTTTGAACTGTCTCCTTCTGCACTAAAGCCACGGGCACTGACCGTATAGCGCGTTTCCTTCAGTTTGTCCAGAAAGATATTTTTTTCTTTTCCGATCTCTGAAGCTGCAATATTATAATACAATGTGTCCCGCAGTGCATTTAAATCATTGGTTACAACCAGGCGTACCCGCTTTATCTTTGGATCGGTGCTCAAACGCATATGCACCTGAGCTCTCCCGTTGCCGGGATATATTGCCAATGAATCCAATGCTCCAGGATAGTAGCGCTCAGCATTCTCCAAATAGGCCTTATAATAGTGATCTTCCTTCTTACAGGCTGCCAGTCCAATTATCAGCGCAGCTATATATATTATTTTTCTTTTCATAATTTTCACTCATTACTATTAGATAATCATCTGCTAACGTTGTCCCCAGAGGGTGATCTCGGACATGATAATAGCAGAAGGATTTTTGTCTGAAGCTTCAATACCATTCCATGTACTCAATACCTTGATACGGATATAGCGGTTCTTATAACGTGGGTCTGCAGGGTTCACATCCGGAAAATCCCATTCTTCACCTTGTTTTACATAATTTTTGTCATCCGTTGTGGCAGCCTGTCCAAAGGGTAACCCTGAGGGTCTTATACTTTCGAAAGTTCCCAATAAAAACCATTTGTCAAAGCTTGGGTCATTCATATCTGGATTGTTTGATCCCCATACCTGGAATTTTTTCACATGGGTGGTCGTATAAGATCCATTTAAATCAGACATCCGTGGCCAGGTTTTGATACGGCTTAGGATAGACTGTGCACCGAGATCAATTGAGAAAGAAAAAGGAATTGGTGTCGATGCAAACCAGGCCTCATCTCCATGTGATGTCATCTTGTTATCCCATAATGTTTTATATTTCAAACTACGTCCGCCGTAAGTTCCATTAAACGTATCCCAGTCGCCACCAATGGCACCTACCGCAATCTGGGTCAGCTGCCAGGTATCTTTGGGAATCAATATTTCTTCCAGTGGCGCCAGTTCCTTTACGATGGTATCCGAATTATTGCGCCATTTATCTTGAATAAATACCCCAAAAGTGCTCATACCTTCGCTTATACCGCGTACACGCAAGGTCTGCGTTTCCAGGCTCGTATAGGCTGTATCAATATTTTTCCAGTTGTTTTCAGCATCCTTTTTCATGACAATGACAACCAGCGGTTGTTTCTCCTTATTGTCAATGTAAATATTGACTCCGCCATAGGTGGAATTAAATTTTGAATCATTTTTCAGGCCCTCCGAGATCAGTCGATTATAAGGTGTAGCAACGTCGACCGTCACGACGATCGGCTTGGACGTGACCTCGCCAACACTTACAGAATAAAGTTCGACATCATATCTGCCCGCAACAGAAAATCCTTCCACCCGAAGCGAATCCTTGTACTGTGTAGATTTAGTTTCTACACGACTGCCGTTATTCAATACATAGACCGCCTTTACATAGCGGAAATCCTTATCTTTAGGAAGGTCATATTTGATTACAGCAGCACCGGCCAATGCATAGGTGCGCACATTTGTCACCTGCCCCGCTACTGCGCCCTCTTTGATCGGCTGTATCCCCACATCCTCCTTACAGGCCTGGAAAAGAGCTATAGATAGCCCCACAAAGATCAAAAGTCTAAGTAATCCTTTTGTGTTATATACTAAATTCATATTCATTATTTTAAAAACTACCATCCATAATTTTGAACCATTTTGGGATTTCTACGCAACTCCGCGCGGCTGATCGGCCAAAAGTAATCCCGCTCTGTAAAACTCGGGGAATAGAATACCATCTGTCTGTAGTAAAGATTGGGATTTTGCTGATTCACATCATTGCCCACGACCTCCTTGCTCAGTTCCTCCGTCCCATCTTTCCAACGGCGTAGATCCCAGAAACGTTTACCTTCAAATGCGAGTTCGATCGTCCGCTCATCCTTTATGATTCTGCGCAAACCATCCTTTGTCGCGGGGCGGCTTGGGTAGATTGAGTACTCCTGCCAAGCTGCTTCTACGCCTTTTAGCCCAGCTCTGGCACGTACTTTATCAATATAGGATATCGCTTCCGCTGTGGGGCCGTTCACTTCGTTAAGTGCTTCGGCATAAAGCAGGTAAAGGTCTGCCAAGCGGATCACGGGAGCAATGAAGGATACAATACTCATTGAATTGGAAGCCCCAAAGGTGTTTTCATAGTTCACATACTTTTTAACACCGTATCCCGTGACGTTATAGTAAGTACCATTGTTTATCCCCACATTTCCCCCCAGCCTATAAAAGGTACTAAAGGCTCCTGCTTCTGTGGCGTTGCTCCGCATAAAATAGCGTCCACCATCGAAAGAGATATTGCCATAGAAACGTGGCTCCCGATCCAAATGTAGACGAATAGTCTGGTTGTTGAGGGCCACATCATATTGGTATTTGGGATCGGTCACGTTGACCACCTCAAAACGTTGGCTATAAGGATAACTTTTGTCCTCGTCTATGGGTACTCCATTGGCGCTATAGTATTTAGCGATCATATTCTGACTAGCCGAAAGAAAGGAACGAATACTTGCATTCGACTGTGTATTGGCATCCCATCCGCGTGGCATATAGGATAGCTGAACGTCGTTGCTGATCAGATTATTGGAGTAAAACCAGAGTCCTTCCGTATTATCTTTATTTTGGCTAAAAGCCAATCTCGAGCTCAGCTGTGCGATAGCCTCAGGACGGGTGATGTTAACTCCGGGAGGCGCCTGCCAGACAAATAGTGACTTGCCTCCTTGCTCAGCTGCTTCAATAGCTTCCCGGCATGCATTGGCGGCACTGATCCATTTCTCAGCCGAATAAGTGGTATTAAAGAGCTGCTTGCCGTTCTGATTTTTGATCGTCGCCACCAACGATTGGTTGCCATTGAACAGCGGACTTGCAGCGTACACCAGTACTTCTGCTTTGATTGCCTTAGCGGCTATCCGGTTCACACGTCCCATTTCGGCATTTACATCAACCACATTGGGGTCAAGAAACTCCATGGCACCATCAATCGTTTTGATAATATAGGTAAACACCTCATCGACCGGCTGCCGCTCAACGGCATAGTTTTCCAAATCCGACCCTACCGGGATAAATTTGTCCATGATAGGAATAGGTCCATAACGTTTCAACAATTCATAATGGTAAAAAGCTTTGAGAAATGTTGCCTCTGCTTTCCATTTATCACGTTCTTCGATAGGCATATCCGGTACCTGACCGATACTATCTATAAAGATATTGCAATCCGAGATACCGCGCCAGAGACTGGATGTGCCATCCCATTCGTTGAGCAAAGGGCTATCCGCATTCTGTGCGCCACGGAGAATGTTTTTACCGGCAGACGCAATCTGTTCATTTGTCCATATCTCTCCGGCACCCATGATGGCGGGGTTAGCATTGTAACCACTAAAATTGGGCATGGCATTATAACATGTGGCCAGATAGCGTTCGGCCATTACCCTACTTGCAAAAGCATGTTCGAGTATCGGCACATTATCCGGTACAACATCCACATATTTGCTGCAGGATGCGCTGGCAATGACCAATAACACACCAATTAAATATTTTGTAATTTCTCTTTTCATAATTAAAAGCTTGCATTAATACCAAGGTTAAACACCCGTTGTAGCGGATAGCCCAATCCATTACCACCGAGCTCAGGATCCCACATTTTGAAACTACTGAACTTCAGCAAGTTGGTTGCGCTAGCGTAGACTCTAAACCGCTGAAATTTATAGCGTTTGGCGACTGCCGGATTTAATTCAAATCCCAGTTCGACCTGTTTGAGACGAAAGACATTACCATTACGCATCCAAAATGTACTTGTCTGCGTATTATTCGCCATCGGCGTACTACTCAATCGTGGCCATAGGGCATATGGATTCTGGTTACCTTCTGACCAATAGCTGTCTGCCCACACCTGTAGCACGGCATTTGGCGCAGTTACACTGCCAAATGGAGCAGATCCGGCATAAGTCGGATTGATAAACAGGGAGGTCTGCGCCATGCCTGCAAAAAAGAAAGAAAAATCAAGTCGTTTATAGCCCGTACTCAAGCCAAAACCATAATTGATCTCGGGTGTTGTCGGCAAACCAATAGGCACCATGTCATTGGAATTAATGACACCATCTTTATTGATATCCAAATATTTTATGTCCCCGCCCAGTACCTGCTCAGAAAACGTTTGTGCCGGACTGTTGCGTACTTCATCATCATCAATAAACAACCTTTCGGCAACATATCCTCTTTGCTGTGTGGCACTTAGACCAATCCTACTTAAGTAAGGGTATTCGTATTGCGGTTCTTCGTAATTAACGTATTTACCAGTCGCGTAAGTAAAAGTACCCCGGGCCTGAAACCATAGGTCGGAATTTACAGATTTTGAATAGTTCATTTCGGCATCAACACCCCGTGAACTATACTTGCCAACATTGGCCAGGATATTCGCCGAATAACCTGCCGTAGATGGAATAGATGCTCTGGTCTGCACGATATTCGAGCGCTTTTGGTTGAAATAGTCAACAGTCAATTTAAATGCGCTTTTAAAAAGTCCCAGCTCAAGACCAAGATTGGACTGTCTGGAAATCTCCCAGGTGATGTCGTTGTTCTGGTATTGTCTGATATCGATGCCATTGATCGTTCGGCGGGTTTCGCCGGGCATCCCCCATGTATAGGACTGACTCCCCGAATTGAGCTCTACATCCGAAAGATAAAAGAAGCGGGAACTGGTCGCAGAAATCACGTCATTCCCCACCAGACCGTGTGTGGCCCTCAATTTAAGGAGTGAAACAACATCCCTATAGGGTTCCATAAAGCTTTCATTCTGTACATTCCAGGCAAGGCCCGCTGATGGGAAAAATCCCCAGCGATGTTTGTCTGCAAAGCGTTCTGAGCCGTTGTATCCAAAGTTAAATTCTGCGGAATACCTTTTATCGAACGAATAGGTAAACCGTCCCGAATAGGAAACATTGCGGTAAGGCAATGTATTCAGTAAAGATGGGGTGCGGGTATCAGGCTCCACACGATCCTGGATTGCTGTTAAAAACATTCCACTAAGCGCGTGTTTGCCAAATGTGCGGTCATAAAGGATCTGGTTTTCCAGGCGAAAGATAGCAGCGTTGGTGCGATCTGCGGGGCTATAATCCAGATATTCTGTTCCTTGTTCGGGATTAAGTGGATTATAATAGGGCGAATTACTCGCGTCATACCCCATAAACTCATAATAGAAAGGTTTGTACTGTCTATTTTCGGCGAAATAAGAATTACGTGTCACGTTGAGCATGCCACGATAACGGAGTCCCTCAGTCAGGAAATCCAACTTTTGGTTCAATTCAACAGAAAGGACAATATTGCTGCGCTTGTAGTTTTGGTACCCCTTTACCACCTCGGCATAGGAGTTTAGATAACGTCCATCCTCTGCATTTCCAAACATGGGGTGCCGGATATAGGATTGTTCTATTCCAGGTCTGTATACGGGTTGAAAAAGAACCGGGTTTGAACGCAGGGCATATCTGAATGCATCAGCTCCCCCCACAATCGGACCACTGTAATCCTGAAGATTGGCCAATGCTCTTACCGCAAGAGTGGTCGACTTGGTCACATTGATATTGATGTTGCTCCGAAGGTTATACACCTTGAAATCAACATTGTTATTGAAATTATTCAGGGGATCCACTTTGATCAAGCCAAAGTCCCTGGTCATATTCCCACTGATATTATACTGCGCAATCTGACTTCCTCCGGTAATAGTCAGGTTATAGTTCTGGGTATTGGTTTTTTCTTTGATCAACATATCGAGCCAATCGACAGCGGGATAGGCATAGGGATCATCTCCAATTTCTGTACGGGCAATTTTTTCGGGAGAATATAGGTTTCGACGTTCTGTCAGCGGGTCGCGGGTCATATAGGCCTCATTCTGCATTTTCATCCAGGTGACCGGATTTGCGATCTTCACCTTTTCTGTGGGTGCCGACAGGCGTTGATCCACGCGAAAATTAAGACGTGCAGGGCCCTCTTTCCCCATTTTGGTCGTCACGAGCAATACACCATTCGCTCCCCGTGAACCGTATACTGCCGCTGCTGCGGCATCTTTCAGCACCGAAAAACTTTCAATATCATCCACAGGGATCCTGGCGAGGTCGTTTGAGGTGACCTCCATATTATCAACCAAGATCAGCGGCGAATTATTGACACCGAAGCTCCCGACACCGCGGATAAAGAAGTCTGCATTGTCGAGTCCCGGTTCACCACTGCGTTGGAAGGAAATCATCCCCGCAACCCTCCCCTGTAAGGCCGTGGTAAGATTGCTACTTCCGGTACGCAACTCGCGCGGAGATACGGTAGTGACCGCACCGACCACACTCTCCCGCAAGGTTTTTTGACCAAATGCCGTCACCACAACTTCATCCACATAAGCCGAAGACTGCTCTAGAATAATGTCGATTTTAGTCCGTCCAGCGATTGGAGCCTCTTCAGTACGATAACCCACCATTTTGAATACCAGTACCTCCGTGGCAGGTACCTTGAGAATATAATTACCGTTGAGGTCCGTGGTCGTGCCTACACTAGGTTTGCTTTTGAGATGGATGGTTACACCGGGCAATATGGTACCGAGGGAGTCCTTGACCGTACCTGTCACTTGCACTTCACGCTGGATCGTGCTGCTTACCATACCCGGTGAGGGGTTCTTTTTCGTAGGCTTCGGTACGATGACAACCGTCCCTTCGTACATTTGATAATCTAAAGGCTGGTTTTGCAATAATTGTTTTAAAGCAAGTTCCAACGGTACTTTTGTCAAATTGATATTGACATTGGAAGCCTTCCTTAAGGTAGCTTCTTTATAAATAAAGCGATAACCTGTCTGCGCTTTAATTGCTCCCAAGGCATTTTCCATCGTTGAATTGTTCAATTTAAGGCTAACTTTCTGGGCCAGACCTTTTGAAGCTGCACTCAACGTCCCCATAATTACGAGAAATACAGTAAGTTTCATGGTTAGTAGTGTTTTGAACAGCATATGGCTACGCCATCTGACAAATAGATTTTGCCATATATACTTAAATTCCATACATTTGATTAGATAAGGTTTTACTTGTAATTGTGTTAGTACTATAGTTCGTTTAGAACCTTATATACTGACTGGGGGTATTCCCGTACCTCCAGTTTTTTTTAAGATTCTTTGGTATTGCATGTTGATTACTTTATCATGGACCTCCTTTTTGATTTTATCACTAATGTTCTATTGTTGATCTGAATATCCAGACCGGTTACCCCTTCCAGTACCGCACATACCGCCTGGATAGATTCGGTTCGTTTGATTCCCCCTTGATATTTTTCTTCACTGACCGCATGTTTATATTCGACATCAATATCATACCAGCGGGCAACCTCGTTCATGATACTCTTGAGGTCTTTTCCGTCAAAATAGAAATAACCTTCCTTCCAGGCGAGGGCTTCTTCTGTATCCGCTTTTACCACAGTGATCTGTCTATTGTTGATCAATGTTGCGTTTCCTTGACCGATCAATACCGACTCGTCCGCGACACTTACTTTTATCTTCCCTTCGGTCAGTATGGTCTTGATCTGACCTTGTTTGAGGTGCGTATTGATATTAAAAGCTGTACCCACCGCCTCAACAGTAGATTCGCCCACTTTTACGCGAAATGGCTTCGAAGGATCCTTTGCGACCTCAAAAAAGGCTTCGCCATTAATCGCTACGCGTCGTTCACTGCCCGTAAATACAGAAGGATATTCTATTTCAGAATCGGCGTTTAACCAGACAACTGTTCCATCATTTAACTGAACACGATAGGTCCCACCAACTGGTACACTAAGTTTATGGATATGTACCTCGTCTTTGCTTGTCGTTGCATAATCCAATTGGTTATCGGTTATTTTCATCAGATTTCCACCTTCGCGGATTGTCGTACTGTCGTTCCCGCCTAAGCGTATCGTCTCGCCATTTGACAAGGTCAACACGGCCTGCTGTTTTCCCGGAAGTACATTTTTATTTATTTGAGCAACTAGGGGTGCTTTTTCAACTCCGGAAAAATACGAGACCGCCCAGACTCCAAGACAGAGGGCCGCGACAATAGAAGCTGCCACCAACCATCTTCCTTTTTTTTGTCGCTTACGATATAAGTGAGCCTTGGCTAAGGTAGATTCCCACTTGAGCTGAATATCATTGTTCATATGCGCATTCAGCAGTTCGCGAATTTCGTCCTGTTTGCCCTCTTTATTCTCCAACCAGATCTTTATCCGTGGATACGATACCTGAAATTGCTGCAACTCCAACAGTTCCTCAGCGGTGATAGTTCCACTGAGGTACCGTTCCATTAATTGAGCTATCCTTAAATAATTTGATTCCATAATTTAAATATATGAGGTCATGTATCCGTTATAGGCACAGGAAAAAGACGCCATCTATTAACAAGACGCGCGAGCAGGAAGAAAGGATGACAAGAAAATTAAAAAAAATTAAAACAATAGGATTTTGATGGAACGCAACACCGGAAACAATACTTTTTTAATTGTTGCCATAGCCCTGCGTTTTTGGGTTTTGACCGTATTGATCGAAATTCCGTAGCTTTCAGCGACCTCCAGATTCGATTTCTCTTCTATGTAAGCCATTTTGAAAATATTCTGACTGGCCTCGGGGAGATTACGGATTGAAGCATAGAGCTGGTTAATGGCTTCGGCATAAATGATATTTTCCAATAGATCTTCATCGGATATTTCAGTAGCCGGATTGACCTGACGATAATTATGGATTACCTTTACTTTTCGGAGATGACTTAGCGAAGCATTCTTGACCATCGCATAAATATAGGATTTGGCAGCTTGGGTATCTTTTGGAAGGACAGTATCCTTGTCCAGCAATTTAACAAACACATCCTGTACAATATCCTCCCCAGTCTCGTTACCCCCAACCAAACGGCACGAAAGTTCTACGAGCCCGTAATAATTCTGCTCAAATAGTGCTTTTATATTATTTTCCATTAGGTTCGACGGCATGAAACTGAACTGGTTAAAATCGATTACTTCCGGCGGTTAATATAGTAATTTAAAACTATATTCATACTATTTTAACAGGAAAGGCTTCGCAATTTTTCAGTCTGTAATACGAATAGAATTGATCCCTGTAAAACAGTAAGCAAGGATCAATTCATTTCCAGGATCAAATATTGTCGATCATCATACCGGTTGGCTCGGCGATCTGCCGGGGATCCCGATCGTCCATGCTGGCAAGCAAAAAAGCGCCAAATTCATGCAGGCGCTATGAAATGTTGGGCGCCCCTAAATCAAAGCTCGCTTTATGCGCTCTCTGTTGCCGATAAAAATGCAGCATTAAACCCTCTGATTGCAATAAGATTAAGAATAGCGGCTTCATCACGTTTTAAAGTGCGCACCGTAATTGTACATAGTTTATCCTGCAAGTCTGCCGAAATATATTTTAGATCAGCAATATGCCGACTGAGATAGGTTATTAGATCGGCACGTTTGGCCAGCACCTGGGCCGAAACAGCAAAGGTTAGTAAGTAATATTTCATTTTTCCCTATATTTTTTGATCCATGACGAAATTCATAGCTCCACACCGATTGTCCCGATCAGCTTAGACCATATGCTCGTTATTTAGCGTAACAAATATAAAAATTTTTGACCATTAAACAACAATAGTCAAAAGTAAAGAATAAAAAAATGATAGTGCTCCAGCGCTACAACAGACCAAATGAATATTAATAATTTATTAATATTCGTAAAACGCAGAGGTATAATTGCCTATCTATATTTGGTCTTTGCTTAATTATCATGGCTAATTATGAATTTACAGCGCTTACAGATCAGGAACTGCTCGATTTGGTTCAATCGGAAGACAATAAAGCCGCTTTTTCCGAACTCTATAACCGCTATTGGGAACCTTTGATCAATCTCGCCGGGAAAAGGACGCTCTCCCTTGCTATGGCAGAGGAAATCGTTCAGGATGTTTTTGTCAATTTTTATTTACGGCGAAAGGAAATCCAACTCAGCCATTCCCTTTCGGCTTACTTAAAAACAGCGATTAAATTTCAGGTCTTTAAAACCTATCGGGCGCAAAAGATCCAGGATAAATATATCGAAACAGTAGCCTACAGCGGGTATACTGCTCCTATTCAGCCCGACAATATCCTCGAGGCGAAACAAATCCATGCCGAGATTTTTCAGATCACCGAAAAAATGCCAGCCACCTGCAAAGAGGTTTTTCTATTGAGTCGTTTCGAAAAACGTTCAAATCAGGATATTGCCGACCAATTGAACATTTCTGTGGCTATGGTCCGTAAGCACATTACGAAATCCATGAATATCATGCGCAGCGAAATCAAAGAACATCAAATGGATATTTTCTATCTGGTGCTGCTGTTGTATATGCACAAAAATTAAGTAAAATCATTTTTTTTTAAATTCCTGTTCCCGCTTTTGAATACTTAGGGTACTAGTTAGTATAAAGCAAAGGAAATGGACGATCAAAATCAACAGATACTCGATATACTCGCTAAGTACGAAGCAGGAACAATAACCGAAGAGGAGCTGCTGCTGCTTGAAGATTGGTACGCTTCCTTTGAAGCCAATCCAGATCTCATCGATAGCTTAAGCTCCGAAGAACGTGCGGTCAGAAAAAAACAACTGGAGGAAAAGATCTTCGACCAGATTGATCTGGAGACAACCCCAGTAGCAGAAATGTCCAAAAAGCGATTTTTCCTGAATCCGGGTAATAGGCTATGGCAAGCTGCCGCATCCTTAGTTCTCCTTTGTGCAGTCTCATTTTACATCTTCCAGAAGCAGGCTGACAAGCTGCCCATCAGTACCAAAGAGCAGAGCAGCACCATCAATCCCGGAACGGATCAAGCCACCTTAACACTCGGTAATGGTGAAAAGATCCTCCTGGATGACTCCAAAAACGGAGAGCTCAGCGCCGAAGGTAACATTCATATCAACAAACTGAAACCGGGCAATCTAGTTTATACAGCCAGCAAAAAGGTCAGCAAGGTGCATTCCAATACACTTTCTACCCCGCGGGGTGGCAGATACCAGTTGACCTTAGCTGACGGCACCCACGTCTGGTTGAATGCACAATCTTCGATCACCTACCCCTCAGCCTTCCAGGGTTCTTCGCGAGAAGTGACGATCACCGGCGAAGTGTACTTTGAGGTGGCACACAACGCTGCCATGCCTTTCCGCGTGAAGTCTGAAAATCAACTGATCGAAGTGCTAGGCACACACTTTAACGTCAATACCTACAACGCCAAATCTAGTGCCAAAACAACCCTCTTAAGCGGCTCCATCGCCCTGACCAATAGCCATCAGCGCATTATCCTCAAGCCTGGTGAACAAGGCATTGTAGCCGCACATTCGATGTCCGTAAAAAATGTAGATCCTGCTGAGGTAATCGCCTGGAAAGAGGGCTATTTTGACTTTACGGATGCTGATATCGGCAGCGTTATCGACGAACTGGGGCGTTGGTATAATGTGGACATCCACTATAATGGCACCGCAACAAATGAAACCTTTACGGGAAGAATACCGCGGTCCTGGCCTTTTGAAAAAGTATTGAATCTATTAAAAACGTTTAAAAGCATTCAGGTAGGGATGCAAGGAAGGAGGCTTATTGTAGAAACAAAATAACACACAACCTAATGTCTAATTCCAAAAAAAGCCAATAGTGGTCGTAACACTACTGGCCTATAGCCGGAATAGGCAAATGAATTTCTCGATCCGATTTAACACATATTTCAGCTTAACAAATGTATAAAAAAAATACAAAAATACTATTGAAAATGAAGCTAACCACCTTCATGACGCTTTTTGGCATGCTACAGATCAGCTTTGGGGCGATAGGACAAAACATCAGTCTCTCCGAAAAGAAAAGCTCCCTGGCCAAAGTATTCAAAAAAATAAGTACGCAGACAGGTTATGGATTTTTAGTAGAAGGCAGCCTTCTTAAAATGTCCAGACCGGTCACGATAGAAACCCGCAACACTGATATAAATAGTGTATTGGCAGAAATTTTCAAAAACCAACCGCTGACCTTTGTACTGAAGGACCAATCCGTGATCGTTTCGGCAAAGAAAACAGCCGTTATCCCCGTTTCACTATCCCGGAGCACAGACAAAATCGGAACGCAACAACAGGGAAATATCAGCGGAAGGATCACAAACGAAAATGGTGAAGCGCTCGCAGATGCGAGTATCACTGTGCTCCAAACTAGCCAGTCTTTAAAAAGTAAAGCCGATGGAAGCTATACGTTGAATATCCCCGCCGGAACCTATACGATTGAAGTCAGCTACATTTCCCATCAGACAAAAAGGATCACCGACATCGTTGTCCATGCCGGGAAGCAGACCAACCTAAGCGTCGTTTTAAAGGATGTGGTCAAAAGCCTTGAGCAGGTCGTTGTCACAGGAAGTTATAAACAGGAAAGTATTGCTTCCTTATATACCAAACAAAAAAATGCAGCGACGATCTCCAACGGTATCAGTCGCGAGCAAATAGCCGTTTTACCGGACAAAAACGTTGGTGAGACCTTAAAACGCATCTCTGGTGTCAGTACCAATGACAACCGTCGCGTTGTGATCCGGGGTATTGCCGAACGGTATAACCTAGCCATGATGGATGGCGCAACCCTCCCGAGTACCGATGTGCAGGTACGGGACTTCGAATTTGATATTGTACCGAGCAACCTGATCGACAATGTCATTATCCACAAGACTTCATCGCCAGATCTGAGCTTTGGTTTTGGTGGTGGACTGGTCCAGATCAATACCCTGGCTATTCCAGTCAAAAACTTCACCTCCTTTTCGGTGGGAAGCAAGTATATCAATGGGTCAACGGGCAAAGATTTCCTGGGCTACGGCCGTGGTGGCTGGGACTACCTGGCATTTGACGATGGCACGCGAGGCAATTTTCCGAGGGATTTAACCGTGTTCAACGGTATCAATTATGATCCTGCCAACCCTTATAAACCTGTGCCTGAAGGTGTGACGCCTTTTACACCCGAAATGATCGCTGCCCAGAACAAACGCATCGGCGGATTAGAACGTTTGGGTACGCGAAAATATACCGCACTACCCGGACAAAACTATCAGTTCAGCCTGGGGCGGAGTTACAATACCATGAAGGGCATCTTTGGATTTGTAGGCTCGATCAGCTATCGAAATGAACAGTCTATTGATAACATCTCAAATTTTGAACGCGGCAATTGGCAGAAAGTCGAGGGGACAACCTACGATATCAGCACTGGAAAAGAAATCCATCCGACGACCTCAATGCAGTACAACTTTAATTCGAGCTTAAGCGGATTGATCAACCTGGGCTGGAACAGCAAAAATCACAAAATAACCTCCCGCAATTTTTATTCCCGCATGTTCAACAATCAGTTTTCAGTGATCCAGGGCTGGGGAAATGATATTGGTCACGATTCGAGACCTGCCATCCGGGAGTATGACCGCCCCAAATTTATCAATATGCTCCAGAATAGGTTGGACGGAGAACATCGCTTCGGCAATTTTAAGCTAGAATGGAATGTAGCCCGCAATCGCCTGAACAACCTGGAGAAAGATGCCACCGAAGCCTGGATCGCCCCGATCGGCACCCTGAATGACACCATTTACAATGTCGTCCCTTCGCACTATGCCAATGCCGGAGACGGGACGTTTACACGTTCCGAATACCATTATACGGAGACCAATAAAATTGCTGAGGGCGCATTGAGCTACCAGACGAATTGGTTCGGTCAAAAGCAAACCCTGAAAGCCGGCTATCAGTTTATGGATCGGCATGGACTTTTCGAATGGGTCTCCCTGCCGATCGTTTCGGTCGGAGCCAATACCTTCACCCCTGTAAATACCTGGTCTAAATACCTGGAGTTCCAGGATCCTTTGCATGGGATGTTTTATTATCCAGCCGCGTTCTCCGTCAGTGCCTATGAAGGGAAAAATATCAACCAGGCTGTCTATGGAATGCTAGACAACAGGTTCAATTCCTGGATTCGACTGACCTGGGGATTACGTGCCGAATACTTCAAGTATAAAAGTTTGCAAAACGGCGATAATGACCTGCAAATGGATGCACGCACCATTGCCATGCAGAAACAACGCTTTGTCGATCCAGCGACCGGAAAATTGGTGGGCATGACGGCAGATCCCGAAACCGAAGAGAAAACCTGGCGCTATCTTCCATCGGCGAGCCTGACATTGACGCCATTACAGGATTTCAATATCCGGATGGCCTATTCGCAGTCGGTGGTCCGCCCGGCATTGATTGAAAACTCCAGAATGGTGCGACAGGATCCGGCACTGGGCGGAGCTTACCGTCGAAATGAAGGCGTCCTGTCTACTGTAATTAACCACTATGATATGCGTTTGGAATGGTATCCTTCCATTGCAGAAGTCATTTCAATTGGATTTTTCTATAAATATTTCCAAAACCCGATCGAGTTGTACCAACAGATGATGGATTCCTCACACCGCATCTATGTAACCACCAATAACTCGGAATGGGCCAAAATAAAGGGACTGGAATTTGATATCCGCAAAAACTTAGGATTTATGCTACCGGGCTCCCTACTTGAAAATTTTAATTTCAGCGGAAACGTCACGCTTCAAAACTCAGAAGTACAATCGGCCGAATTCCGGTCCAAGGGCATCGGCACCGATAAATATGGAAATACCTTTGAATACCGGGAAAAACAATTCCTGAAAAGTAAGCGTCCGCTCTATGGACAGATACCTGTAGTCTATAATGCGGCATTACAATATGCCGGAGACCGCTTAGGTGCTAACGTGGCCTTCAACCATATGGGATACAAAACCTTTATGACTGCCATGAGCGAAGAGCTAATCGAATACGAACGCCCCCGGAATCAGCTAGATGCACAGCTGAGCTACAAATTATTGAAAAACAAGAATCTGGACCTCAAACTGAACCTGAGCAATCTGTTGAACAGTCCATTCCGTTTTTATGTGAACAGACCCGAAACGTTCAAAGTGCAAGATCGATGGAAAGGCTTATCAAACTCCGAGTGGCCGACCCAAGAGTGGGATGAGATCTACGAATGGAAGTTTGGCTTTTCCCAAAAATATGAAGAAGGTTACTACGAGACCTCCGAGGATGGAACCAAAAAGACACGCGTAGGCGATAAAGAAACCTTCAACCGGAAACTGGGCAGCTCCTTTAGCCTATCCATCGGATATACATTTTAAATCAACCGTTATGAAAACAAAAATAATCTTAACAGCCACGGCGATCTCCTTTTTTCTGCTCTTCACCCTCCTGTCATGCAACAAAGGCGGAGACGATCTGCTGTATCATTCCAATGTACATATGATCAATTTAAGCGGTTACAATAACAGCAATGAGGAACTTATTCTTCAATTGGATACATTTAGCGCGACAGTGACGCCAGCCTTTAGCAAAATCGCTTTTGGGGCGAACTATAATTTCAATGACCCTGGCAAGCAGCACTTAAAATTTACCATGAAGTCCAAAGCGACCGATAAAATTCTTTTGGAAAGGGAAATCAGGGCCAACGATACGGCGGTCACGACAAATCTCAATATTATCTACATGGACGGAAAAGTGGCCGATTTTCCAACGCTTCCGGCACCAGTAGAGGGCAAAGTGCAATTAATCTATATGCTCCAGTCCAATATTTTAAATTACAGCGAACCCGTGGATATTGTATTTGGGAAATACTATTTTACGCCCAAAGTGTTTGAAGAGGTCATCCGGATCAAAAACTTAAAACCCAATGAATTCTCCCAGCCCATTACTTTTGACCCATTTCCGTTAGGAATACAGGATTACAAAGGGGAAAAAACGTCGGTATTATTTCGGGCCTATATTTATAAAGCTGGGACAAACATCCCCTATACGGAAGGATCTCCATTTGAATTTAGTCTGCTGACCTCAGGTGCGCCTGTACCCTCGCCCACAAAAGCCATTTCCAAGCTGTTTATCATCAACGAGGCTCCGCTTAATAATATTATACGGTTTAATAAGGTTTTAGAATTATAATTTATGAAAAATTTATTGACAAAGACATTTTTCCAACCTATTACGGTCCTGCTGATCAGCATTTCCTTCTTTTTCGGCGCCTGCAACAAAGACACTATTGAGGTAGAACGTGCGATGCATATTCTGATCAATGGTTATAATGGCGGTGAGCACCCTTTAGTGATCGCGATTGATACCACCGTTTTTGATCATAAAAATGGTGATTTTATCATCCAACCCCAGAGCAATATCCATTTTGCTACTGCTTATAGCTACAAAATACCCAAAAAGAGATTTGTTACTTTAACCGACACGGTGACAAAAAAAGTGGTCTATAGTGCTGAATTGCCTGAAAACACCATCAAAGTAAATTTCAACTACCTCTATTTTGATGGAAAGGTACAAGCAGTGGACCCTCCCGCTGCGGACCCCAATATGAATAAACTGGGCTTTTACATTTTTGATAAAAGCATAGATTTCCCGATTGATATTTCTTTACAAAAGGTCAATGCAACTTCGGGCGATGTCCGAAAAGAGTACATTGCAAAAAATGTGCTTCCCGGAAGATGGGTCTATGTCGATTATCTGCCACTCAAGGATTTTGACAAAGATGTCGATTTGAGAAGTGCTACAGTTCATTTCACAAAAGCCAATACAGATGAATGGGCTTTTGAAGGCGATGAAACAAAAAGCAAGCTCGGTGCTGAGGGATTCTTTTTCCCAAAATTGAACGACAAGGGAAAAGTTCAGCCCTATTTTATTGCGCCCCACGTGCCCAATCAAACATTCAGCCGACTTTTCTTCTATTTGGATTAACGGGATCCAAAGGTAATCATTGGCGATAACGCGCATCTAGGCTAGACGCGCGTTATCGCCAATTCTTTTTTAGCACTGACAAGGTACCGCCATCACTTCGTTCTTTGCTATTCAACCGGCCGAAATTTTCACAAATACCGTTGATTTCTTAGCTTGTCCCACCGATTAAAAGTGTAACTTAAGGCCTCGTTCGAATACCAATTAAAAAAATCATCGGACGACCTTTAACCATGAAGAAGGTTAAAAAACAGCTGTATAAAAAATGATTATAAAAATCTATCGGCCCGAGAGCCCCGTCTTGAATCGTTATATTGAATGCTTCTATATCCTGGAGAAGACCGCACACGAGAAGCCCGTTACCTATTTTACCTTTCCCAGTATCTACAGCATTGTCACCATCAGCGCGCAGACCAGCACCTTCGTCAGTCCCGACAAAATCATCACAACATATTGTCCCTCCGCCCCCATTGAGACCAACCTTGTCTGCGACTTTAATCAACCCGTCCTGATCAGCTACGATGGGAAAATAAATGAGATCACGACATACTTCAAGCCGCTGGGCTTAAATGCTTTTATCACGCATGACCTTCAGCATTACAACAGTGGAACGTTTCCCGATTTTAATCCCCACGCCGATTATAAAGAGGCCATGTCCGCCATTCTCGCCATCGCCGATCATCAGGAGCGAATCAAAGCCCTGGAAGCCTATTGGATCTCAAAACTCCGCCCATTTGAAGATCTGCTGTTGGAGAATGTGCTCCGCGAAATGCTCGACACCAACAACCTCAATCAGTCCATGACGACATTGTCGCGTAAAATCGGGCGATCACGGACAACGATCAATAAGCATTTTGATCAGCATATCTGTAAAAGCCCATCACAATTCAAAAAAATAGTCCGGTTCCGGGCAGCCATTCAAAGCCAGCTAGACGATAAAAACAACAGAGGCCGATCCTATTATGTCGATTATTTTGATCAGTCGCATATGATCCGGGATTTTAAAAAATTAACAGGTTTTACACCCAAAGTGTTCTTTTCCAAAATCGCAGCCCTGGAGCGGGATGAGATCAAGTGGATTTTTATTTAAGAGGTTTACAAAAATACAATGACCGCGTTTTTTTTAATGGTAACATTGCTGCATAATTAATCGATGCAACAGTCCATGAAGTTTATTCTATTCATTATCCTTTGTCCGATGCTGGTTTTTGGACAGCAGGGCACATCGGCAAAACTCGCCCGTTATATGCAGGCACAGGTTGCTATACATCAATTTAGTGGAACAGTCCTTGTGCAAAAAAACGGCACTGTTTTAATCAAGAAGGCCTATGGTCAGGCCGATTATGAATGGCATATCCCCAATACGGTAGACACAAAATTTCAGCTGGCCTCGGTCTCAAAGCAATTTACCGCGACTGCGATCCTACAATTGGTCGATCGCGGCCAGTTATCCCTTGATGATAAACTCAGCCGGTTTTTTCCAGATTATCCAAAGGCCGACAGTGTGAGCATCCATCAGCTACTGTCCCATTCCTCTGGGCTGGCCATGGGTTTCAAAGAAATCGCTTTATCCAGCATCAGCAGCGATTCAGCTTATGCAGCCATCAAAAAGATTCCTTATGAATTTTCACCCGGCAGCCAAAATGCATACAGCAACATCGGTTATTACCTGTTGGCAAAGATCATTCAAAAAGTTTCAGGTGAACCTTATGCTGTTTTCTTAAAGAAAAACATATTTGAAAAAGCAGGCATGTACAATACAGGTGTCAGCAACAATGATACGATTGTGTCCAAAAAGGCCAAGGTCTATTACCGCGGTGCGCAAGGCTTTATTCATAATCCTTATATCAACTGGCAGATCAACGTGGGCCATGACGGTGTTTACTCGACCGTCGAAGATCTAGCACGATGGGACAGCCTGCTTTACGGAACCACTATTTTATCTGCCGAGATGAAGAAAAAAATGTTCACGCCCCATAACGCCGAAAACTGGGGCTATGGCTTTATTATCAACCCCTTTTACAACCATGGACATCAACTGATTGCGCATGACGGTGGTTTTTTCGGTACCATGAGTTCTTTTAACCGCTTTACCGATGACAAGCTCTTTGTCACGGTCCTTTCCAACAATGAATCACTCTCCCATATGATCGCTTACGGGCTTTCGGCTATTGTATTTGGAAAAGAAGTCGAACTCCCGTACCGGCATCATCGTGCTCTGGTGGACTCCACCTTGTATAAGCACTATGTGGGCCAGTACGGTCAAGTTCAGATCCTCCATAGGGATGGCAAACTTTATTACAATGATACCGAAACAGAGCTTATTCCCGAGTCTGACACAAAATTTTTCAGATCAGACGATAACGACAGGACAGTTGAATTTGTCCGGGACAAAACAGGTGTCTTCAATTCGATTATTTTAACAAAAGCCGGTGTGAAGGAAATTCTGAGGAAATAGTCTGTTCTGTACAAGATACCTAGGCCCATTTTTCAGCACAAATAATTTCCCGATTTCTGTAGTTTACCCTATTGTATCGGACGCGGCAGTGTGGAGACGGCCCTATCTACTCCTTTCCTTCCAGCAGCGCATTGACGCACCACATATAAGCCGCCTGGCCGTGGTAATCGCCGCTGTGGCGGGGACGATCATAATAATACTGTTTATCATTCTTTTTATTGGTACCTACGCAGATCTCCGACACCGCACCTTGATCGTCCACATAGTTGGCCAGCGCCAGCCAGGCACGACGGGCCACAGGACCATACTCTTTTGCACCGAGCCAACCCTGTTTTACACCCGAAATGATTGCATAGGCAAACATAGCCGACCCGGATGTTTCGGCCCAGCAGTCGGCCTCGTCGATCAGCTGATTCCACATACCACTTTTGCGCTGCTGTTGTTTTAGACTCTTCATCATCGTACGGTAGCCCTTCAATATACGGGGCCGGTCTGCATGATCCTCTGGGAGCATATGCAGCAACTCGGTCATGCCAGCTGCCATCCATCCGTTACCACGGCCCCAGTAATAAGGCACATCTGGCGCATGATAAAACAACCCGTTGGGGCGCTGTAATTTATCCAGATAAAGCACCATTTCTTTGGCTGCGCGATCGAGATATTTCGATTCGCCGGTCGCTTTAAACGCGGCAGTTTGTACGATTGTAATCATGTACATATCGTCAATCCAGAGTCGGGTCTGCCAGGAGTACCCTTTTTGTGCCCAGTCCTTCTCGGCCTGACTGGCATTATCTGGCAATTCCCATTGCGTATCGGCGTAGGGCAAGCCAAGGTCCAGGTAGCTTTTATCTTTGGTCAGCTGATAAAGCCGCAACGGAAGACTCCCGAACATATTTAAGTCGACGTGATTTTTAATGGGCAGCAGCTGCGGCTCACTTGCCCTTAATTTGGAGAAGCGGCCTTTCATGGCCTGCATCAACTCCTCATCACCGGTTAAGTGTGCATAGTTAATGGCACCCGTCCAATAAAACGTCTCCGGATAACTGATCCATTTCCCCGCGTGCAACATATGCTTGCCTGCCATGAAACGATGTGCAATGCGGTATCCTACTTCCTTGGGGTCCGCAGCAGCCGGAAAATTTGCCAGATCGGCCTGTGCCATTAGATAGTGAACAGGAAGCACCCATAAAAACAAAAGAATTTTCTTTATCATACCAAATCATTTTATGTTTTAAATTACTGTGTTTAAAAAAATCCTGAACCGATCTTCAAGAGAGCGGATCGGTTCAGGAGCATCGACAGGACTAGTCTGCTGTTGCTTCATCCGCAACGGCATCCTCCCATTTATCCCATACCGGAGTAGCGGGGTTATAACCGTCGTAGCCATAATTTTGCTTTAACTGGCCTTTAATGTTGGAGGTAATCGCCACATTTGGTATTGGCCAGTACATATTCTTTTTGTCCATGGTATACTTGATATCACTTAGACCAGTTGCATTGACATGAATAATGCCTTTGTTATATAAGCTATAATGCACGATACGCTGGTACCAGTAGCTTCCACCGGTAGCATCGGTACCACTCTGTTTGTCGAAATTGTCCAGATTGTATACATTTCCCCATTCATCAGGTTTACTACTGCGTGCCAGGCAGAGCGATACCCTTTTGAGCTCCACATTGCGCCATTCCTCCCAGTAGAGTTCGCGGGCCCTTTCGTTCATGATATCCCCAATGTTCACGGTCCCCTGATACAGTTCGGTACATTTTGCGCGCTGGCGCACGGCGTTTAGGTCGTCTTTGATCGTTCCATCGGCCGGGTTGATATAATATTTGGCTTCGGCGCGCAAGAGGTAAGCCTCGGCCAGGCGATACAGGTACCAGTCGGCAACACTGCCATTGGTGGCCCCGCGTGAACCATCCGAACCACTGATATTGGCCTCACTAACGGGATCATCCAGGAAAAATTTATAGTGTGGCACATCGTACCAGCGACGGATGGAGTCGCTACAAAGGAGCTTACCCGTTTCGGGATCTTTCAGCGTGACAGGTTTTCCAAAATCCTTTGAAGCCTTATTGTTTACCTTGTAATCTTCCATGCGCACCCAGTTTCCCACTTTGGCGCTGTGGCGCAGATCGCCTTCATCTTGCTTACCGTTTACAGCCCATACCCCCTTCGATTGGAAAGATGTTGGCCGGAAAGTCGCGATACCGCGGCCAAAAGCGCGCATATAGTCATATTTTGCATTATAATCCCCACTGTTGCGTTTGATGTTCAACAAGGCCTGTTTACCATCCGTCGTCTGTATGCGGGTGTCGAACACAAAGGGATATAAGATCCGCATGGTCAGCATTTTCACAAAAGACTCCGCATCGGCACCCCGGTTGGGCATCCCCATGATCACCTCGCGGTTGGCCGGAATCAATTTGTTTTCAGGACGGTGCATATCCCAGATGACGTTACGCGTGATGGGCCAGGTCTGCGCCTCGCCCCCATCATTGAACGTTCCGAAGCTTTCGGTCATCAGCGCATATCCCGATTGATCGATCAGAATATCGGTCTGTTCCTTTGCTTTCTGATACTCCCCCAGGGCCAGGTAACATTTGGCCAGCAACATCCGGCAGGCCCCTTTGTTAATCATGCCAATCAGATTCATATTTTTCTGGTCGGGCACCCATTGTACGGCAAATTCTAGGTCTTTGGTAATCATCTGCAGAATGGCGTCACGTTTGGTGCTCCGGTAATTTTGTTTGGGCACATCGATAATGGTCGTGACCAATGGGACATCGCCGTATTCAAAGACCAATGCCATATACCGGAATGCACGGTGAAAATATGCCCGCCCTTTGTAGGCATTTTTATCCTGTTCGCTCAAGGTCTGCACCTGATCCACATATTTGATAATGGTATTGGCATAACTGATGCCTTTATAAGTTTCCTCCCACAGGTACCACATACTATTGGAGCGGTCGAGGTTCTGTAGGCTGGAATTGTCGCTTGTCGGGGTGAGCATATTGGCCACATCCGCCATCATGCTGCGTTTGTCCGTATTGCTGGCCACCATCAGTTCGGAGAAGATGTACTCCGTACCGAGGGTCAGCATCTCATTATGATCTGTGGCCCAATACCCCTTGAGGTGGCGGTCACAGATAGCCATGGCCGACAGCAGGCCAGACTCGGTATTAAAGGTTTCATTGGGCAAATAGATAGACAGCGGATCGGGCTGTAGAAATTCTTTCGAACAGCTACTTATGGTCAATGCAGCAGCAAGTAGGATGACGATCCCCCTGTTACGGGATCTGGATTTATGTATTGTCAAGTTCATAGCGATCAAATTAATCAGGTTATAAAGATAAATTCACACCGAAGGTAAAGACCCGCGAAGCCCAGGAACCCGTCTCCGGATCACCATACTCCCATTCTTTGGTCCAGGTGGCCACATTGCGCAGGGTGCCATACAGTTTCACCCGATTCAAGTGGTATTTGGATGTAAATGCCGTTGGCAGCGTATAGCCCACAGAGATATTGTCGAGGCGGATGAAAGAACGGTCGTAAAGCCGCTGTGCCCCCTCGGCCCCGATGGGTCCTTTGGCCTCAATACGGCCATAGCGATCTGTGGGGTTATCGGGCGTCCAGTATTCTTTCGCCGGCAGGTTGGCCAGTCCATAAGCCATCCGTCCGCCATCATCGTCGTTGTTCAGGTAATTGCCCGACAAGCTTTTGTGCCCCATATACGAATAGATATTAAACGAAAAGCTAAGGTCTTTCCATAAAGTCAGCTCATTACGCATCGACCAGCGGAAACGCGGATCGGTCTGTCCCAAAAAGACCTTGTCGTTATTGTTGTACACCGGTTTTGTACCGTTGGCATTGACCACATCATCTGCGGTATACACATTGGCTACTTTGGGGTCGCCGGGTGCCTGCCCATATTTGGCCGCGTCGGCAGCTTCATTGGCCTGCCATATGCCCGTCACACGGTAGTCCCATATCGTGCCGATGGGCTGACCGATAAACCAGCCATTCGAAATCTCGTCCATTTCCTTGCTGCCCACCACGTTTCCATTGGCATCCAGCACGTCTTCGTAGTTCTTATACAGATGCACAATCTGGTTCTTATTGTACGAGAAACTGAAGGTGCTGGACCATTGCAGCTTCTCCTGTTGGAGGTTGACCGTATTTAAGGTCAGTTCAATCCCCTTGTTGTCCACTTGCCCCAAGTTGGTGGTGATGCGGCTAAATCCTGTAAAATTGGGCAGCTTCTGCTCCATGATCATATCGTGGGTCTGCATCAGGTAGTACTCCAGCGTACCCGAAATCCGGTTCTTCAAGAAGCCGAAGTCGAGGCCAAAATTCCATGCGGTGGTCTTTTCCCATTGCAGATTGGGATTGGCCAAGCGGTCTACCATCAGGTACCGGTACTGGAGGAGTTCGCCGGCCGAATTGAGGTAACCATGCATTTTGCCGCTGCCTGAATACAGGTTGGCAAGTGCCAGGTTGGGATCGGCAAGCTGTCGATTACCATTTTTACCGTAGGAAACACGCAATTTTCCATAATCCATCACATCGGTCCATTTGAAGAATTTCTCTTTGGTGAAGTTCCAGGCCAGGGCCAAGGAAGGAAAGGTCGCATACGGATTGGAGGTCCCAAAGGCCGAGTAGCCATCCCGCCGGATAGAAGTAGTAAGCATATAGCGGTCGTCGTAAGAATAGAATAAACGGGCCAATAAGGCATCTGCTGTCTGGTGTGTGTCGTAGCTATTGAAGCTGCTGTTTTCCTTCGAGCCATTTTCGGTATTGTGAAAGCCCAGCGCATCCGAAGGTAAGATATTACGGGCCTCAATGCGGTCTTTCCAGGACTGCTGCTCCTCCGCTTCCTGCACCAAAGTCAGCATCAGCCGATGCTTGTCTACGAAGGTCTGCTCCCAGCTAATGGTATTGTTGAGCGACCAGTCAAAGCGTTTGGTCTGCTCACGGTTTGCTCCACGATCGGCGGGGTTAGATCCGGGGAGCTCGGCCGACATAAAATAGCGGTCGTGGAAATACTGCAGGCGCGGCGACGCGTTGAAGGAATAGGTTATGTTAAAAGGCAGTTTAATTTTCGCATTGAAAATGGAATTAAATACCGTATACCCTTTGTCCAGTTCGAGATATTTCTTCTGAAAATCATAGTTATAACCGCGCTGGCTGAACTGCTCGCTGAGTGGATATTGCAGGGGATTGCCGTTGGCATCGGCATAATCGGCGTAAGGGCTGTTGCGCAGTGTCTGATCCATATCGATATCGATGTTACCGTCGGAGCGGTCCTGAAAATTCACATTGGCGCCCAATTCCAGCCAGTTGGTTACATGCGCATTGATTTTCATGTTGGCGCGGGCAGCCTTGTATGTATCACTGACGACGGTACCCTCATTTTTAAGGTACCCCATGGATAAGTAATAGTTGACCCTATCACTGGCACCACTGACGCTGGCATTATAATCCTGGTTGAAACCCGTGCGAAAAGTATGGTCGGCCCAATCTACCGTTTTTCCGTCCAGAAAGTTCTGCAGTGCATTTCCCTGCAGGCCCAATCGGCGGCCCCAGATACTCTGGTCAGATTCACCATTCTGATTGGTCGACTGCGCGCGCCAGGCATCGAGCGTTAAAGATGCGGGCAATTGGCCGGGATTGAGGTAAAAGCCATAGGGCACGGTGAGGTTTCCGTTGTCGTCACGCGTTTGATAGGCCCCATAGATCCCCGTCGTCGGATCGATGCCGTAGGTATTCTTGGTATACCAGTCTTCCCGATGCTGCATATAAGCTTCCGGACTGAATCTTTTGCGGTATTCGCTCAGTTGGGTAGCACCCGCATTCATGGTCATATTGATGGTCGGCTTCCCCTGCTTGCCCTTTTTGGTACTGATGATAATGACACCACTTGCAGCCTTGGACCCGTAGATGGCCGCCGCAGAGGCATCTTTTAAGATGTCGATCTGCTCGATATCATCCGGGTTGATTTCAGAAAGCTCACCATAGAAAATCATCCCGTCAAGTACCAGCAGCGGATTATTGTGCCCGCTGTTGCTATCGTAAACCGAACGCTTACCCCGTACCTCAATGGAGCCACCGCCTTTTGCAGAGGCATCATAGCCGATATTCATCCCTGCCGAACCACGGAGGATATCCTGTACGGTTTTGGGGTTTTCATTGGCAATGCGATCCGGATGAATCTGCAATACCGAGCCCGTCAGATCCTTTTTGCGCATGGTGCCATAGCCCACCACGACCACTTCATCCAGCTCACCGGTGGCGGAAGTCAACTGCACATTATAGACCTTGGCTGGTGTCAGATCAATTTCCTGGCTCTTGTAGCCCAGCAGCTTGAATACCAGTTTTTTTGCATCCAGGGGTACCGAAATGGCATAGGTACCATCAGCTTTTGACGCGGCACTGATGTTACTGCCGGGTACATTGACCGTCACTGCCGCCAGCGGCTGGCCATTGCTATCCGATATCTTACCGGTAATTTCGCGGTTTTGTACCTCCAGGCTGACCATTGAATCGGAGGGCACATTGGCTTTTAACGCCGTTGCAGGAGCAGCCAGTGAGACTAGACAGAGCAAGCAGGAACAGGGCATCCATTTGCCAATTCCAAAGCGATAAAAGCGATTTTGTTTTAGCTTACAATTGTTTCTCATAAAGAAATATTCACTTTAAGTGATTTAGAAATTTTATAATTGGTTCCCTCGTATTAAGGGATTTTAACTGTAAAAGTGAAGATTAGCCCTTAGAAAAATAGGACTCGATCGTATCAAAAAAGTGCTATTTTGTCTCAATAACACGATATTCAATATAAAAAATCAATATGAGTAGGTGGTTGGGTATGGAATTGTACCAGAGTCTTCCAAAAATCAGCGCAGACAAAATTTAACTACAACGTTTTCGTAATTTAACTATAACGTTTTCGTATTTTTATTATTACAGAAATATAAAGCGCTAAAGGAGCAATATTTGGAATCAAATGAGACGCTCTCTAGAAGCAGGCCTTTGGTCAATTGCAACATGTTGAGCCTATCTTTCAGATAAACATTGCTCAGCAGATTGGGATTAGGGAATAATTCACTTGTTTAATAAATCAAAGCAGGATGTACCTTAGTATTCCATGCGAATAGCTACACAATAAACTTTCTGATGCTCATCATATAACCTAGATGCAGTCCTTCATGAAAATTATTCCATTCGAAGGCATCGTATATTGAAGTGAGATGAAAGCCCGTCCCCGTAGTACGTTCATGGTAGGTCACAAACTTTTTGTTGTTAAAATCACTGATCGTCGGTTCTATCTGTTCAAGGAGCAATCTTTTCAGCAAGTCGGCTTCCTGTTGCGCTACAGGTGCAGTAGGCTTCGTTCCGGACTGGTAATTCAAATATACTTCCTCGGGAATATGTCCTTCTACCTCAGATCCGATATAAATTAATTTATGTTGTGTGGCAATGATGTGCCCGATATTCCAGATCAGGTTGTTGCTGAAGCCATCAGGAATACGATTGAGCTGTTCCAAAGAATAGTTTTCAAAGAATTTGAGGTAAGCCGTTCGGCTCGTTTTCCATGCGCGAAAGAGTGATTCCATGAGATATAAATAGGGTTAACAAGAGTGATCCTTATAGCTTTCCGCTTTCCACATTCAGTTGGCAATAATCATTGCCTGTGATTTTCCATTTTAGCCCCCAGTGGTGCAGGTCAAGGATAATCTTTAGCAGTTCTTTACCTTTTGCTGTTGGGCTATAACGAATCTGAGGAGGTATGGTGTTTTCGATATCTTCGGTAACGACAAGCGCTTCCTCTTTCAGCTCCTTTAAACGTTTGCTCAGTACCTGATCTGAAAGTGTTGGAAACATTCTTTTTAACGTGCTGAATTGCGACACATCCTCTGCAATACAATATAAAATCTGCATTTTCCAACGCAATGATATTTGCAGCAATACTTCGTTCACATCGCATGCCTGTGCCAACGTCTGCAGATTCTCCGTGTTGGTCGATTGTTCTTTTCGGGGTGTTGCCATTCTAAATATCAATTTCTAGCTACTCACTTCAGGATGAGTTATTGTGCGGACAAAAGCTTGCCTATACCTTTGTCAGGTATTAAAAAACAGTATAAAATTATAAAAAAATGAAACAACTGAGAACTTTATTTCTGCTTCTCCTGCTATTAGGCAGTGTATTATCCGGTTACGCTCAAAACCAAGATCGTCGTCCGACCTATGTGCTGGTGCATGGCGCCTGGCATGGCGGCTGGTGCTGGCAGGCCGTTGCACAGAGGCTAACTGATGCACACAACAAGGTCTACGCCCCTACGCTGACGGGACTTGGCGAACGCAAACATCTGATCGAGCCGTCGGTCGATATAGACACCCATATCCAGGACATTGTCAACCTGATCGAGATGGAAGATTTGCATGATGTGTATCTCGTGGGGCACAGCTATGCAGGTGCCGTGATTGCCGGAGTTGCCGATCGCATTCCGTCACGATTGCACAAATTGATTTTTCTAGACGCTATGATAATTGAAGATGGCCAGAGCCCCATTTCTTTGCAACCTAAGGCTGTGCAAGAAGTTCAGCTCAAAAACATTCAGCGGAAAGAAAATTTCGCTCCTTTTGATGTTACTTTGTTTGGTGTTACAGCACCCAGCATGGTCGCCTGGGTCAAGGATAGGCTCAGTCCACAACCCTTTGGCACATTCGCCCAGCGGCTGCACTTAAAAAATCCATATGGTAATGGATTACCCTTGGTCTATATCGCATGCACGGATCCCCAACTGCCCATCATGAAGGAGATGAGTGAAAAAGTACGCGCCGACCACAAGCTCAACTGGCAGTATCGGGAGATCGCTACGGGGCACGATGCCATGCTCACAGAGCCGAAAAAATTAGCGGATATGCTTATGGAGCTCGTGGATTGAATTTTGGTTGATTGCCGAGAAAATAGACTTGGCAATCAACCAAACTAAGCAACCGCTGCTAAAGTCTTTTGGACTTCAATATAAAAGGTTGGATGCTCCATCATCATCGTTAAGCATAAGAATCAGTGGCGATAACGTTCAAAGAATTCATAAGTGCGCAACAGCTGATCGAGGCGTTGGCCTACATCTCCGGAGCGTGTGATCTCATGATCGGCGTGCGGGTGTCTGACATATTCTGTATCGCGTCCCAAATATTTGAGCTGCTTGTATAAAAAATCACTCTGCACAGGGCCTGTACGATTGTCCTGCTCCCCATGGAAAATAAGTAAAGGTGTTTTTATCTTCTCGGCATAAGTTGTAGGCGATTGGGCCAAAAGGATATCCCGCATCCCCTTTTCCCACGGAAAACCATCAAAATAGCGTTTCAACATGGGCCACACATTGGCGCTACCAAAAAATACATAAAGATCATACACCCCACGCTGACTTGATGCAGCACGGAACCGGCTCTCATGCGCCAATATCCAGGTGGTTAGATACGCACCATAAGATCCGCCAGTGATAAACAGCTGCGAGCTGTCGACGATACCGGTCGCAAGCGACAGATCCACTGCCTTAAGCACATCACGTGATGGCCCTGGCCCCCAGTCTTTAAAATTAGCTTTTAAAAAATTTTCCCCATAGCCACTCGAACCGCGTGGATTCGAAAACAATACCGCATAGCCACGTGCGCGAAAGTACTGGTACTCGTGCCACATACTGGCATCCGCAGGACCGAACATGGAAGCTGGCCCACCATGAATCTCTACCAAAAGCGGATAACGTTTGTCCGCCTGGTAATTTGCTGGCTTCAAGAGCCAATAGTCGACCTCCAGTCCCTTTTCATTTCGAAAACTGCTTTTCTGGGCAATACCAATATTTTTTTTCGATAGCCATCCTGAATTGATCGCACTAATGACAGCACTATTTTTAAAATTGGCGTCCGCACGGTACAGCTCTGATGGATTTGCGAAAGTAGTTTTTGTGTAGAAAGCTTTCTGACCATTTACCCAATAGTCACCGATCCCCTCTTCCATCGAACTCAAGGTGCGTATATTGCCGGTTTTTATATCCGCACGATTTATGGTGCGTCCGCCTCTATCCGACGCAATAAAGTAGACTGATTTTTCATCTGCTGAAAACTGTATATTACTTAGGCTACGGTCTACAGCCAAGCTATTACCTTTCCAGTTTTGGGTATCATAGATAAACAATTCACCGACTGTCAATGAATTCTGCCGGCCTCGATTCACGGCAACCCATTTTCCTGATGCCGATACCGCAGCCACCTGAAAGCGATGTATGCTATCCCCCAAAATTACCTGTCTTTTTTTATTAGGCAGGTCAAATAAGATCAGATCAGTCGATGCTACGCGGTCCGGATGAAGGCCATTTTCGGTCTCTACGCTTAAAAGCACCTTATTGTTCCCTAAAAATTCCGCTCCTGTATAGCTTCGAAAGCCTTGGGTTAAAGGAACAGGCTGTGTGTTGGCTGCGAGATCCAAGATGTACCAATGCGTAAAGCGGATTTCGCCCGTCGTTGAATTTTCTGTCTGAAACTGCAATTTGTTGGTCACTTTGGCGATACCCTGCTGTTCATCATGTTTGAGATAAGCAATTATTTCCGCTAGGCCGCCGTCACGATCTTCTTGTGCAGGTTCAGCTAATAAGGATACATTATGGCTATCCGCCGGTTTTTCCGTCGACCATGGTGGCACATGGCCAGCAGTATTGAAATCTTTACTTTTTACCAGCTCGCCAAGCGTAAAGCTACTTGATAAAAGTACCTTTGAACCGTCCGGACTGAATCGTACAGTACCCAGCCCCTGCTCGAGCTTGGTTAGCTGTTGAGGCTCTTGACCGTCTGATGGAAATAAAAAAAGCTGCGAACGTTTGTTGCTTCCCTTGCCAAGAGCCCATCTGCGTCCATCCGGGCCGTACAAGATTTGTGTAAATTGCTGGTCCACCTTTAGCGGATCAGCCTTTGCTGTCGATGCCGTTCTGTTTACATACCAGAGCGTTTCATAACGAAAACCGCCATGCTTGGTCGTATCGGCAACAATCCCCCGCACAGCATAAGCCAGTTCACTTCCGTCCGGTTTCACCTGCAGGTCAACGATATTTTTTATTCGAACCAGATCACTCGCCACGATCAAACTATCCGTCGCCGGTGCCCCGGCAAAAGCTGGAGAAATACTCCCCAGCAGCAGCAGACAAATTAGGTGGTACTTCCAACGTTTGTATTGACTAGCTTTCATTGAGTTTTTCGATTAATTTTTGTGCAGAAATACGGGCTTTGCGCTGTATAAAATCAGCGTCGGTATTGTCGCCAATTTCATAGACCAATGCTTCGGCATGATACGTTTTATACAAATAGCTATACGCCGTGAAGGTCGATCCACCCAAATACAGGGGCTTCACCAGCGGTTCATACCCTGGAATAGCTTGTTTGACTGCGGCTATCCAGGTGGGAATAAAGCCAGGAAACCGACTTGGCAAGGCAGGATCCACCGTGTAGTAAATATCGCTTCCCGTAGAATGAAAATCGATGGCAAAATAAAGCTCGCGGCCCTGCTGCTCGATTTCCCGTTTAAAATAATCGCGCAGCGCCACAGTCTCGGGCTGGTTAAATTCTTCCCAGTCACGGTTGAGGTCAACACCATTGGCATTGGCACGCCAATGCCCTAGATCCACTCCGTCGGGATTAACGATGGGGATCAGGTAAATACGATATTTCTCACGAAACCGCTTTGCATCGTCGCTATTACCCAAGAGGTATTCGACAAAGCTGGCATATGCATAATGCCCTGTAATTTCGGGTGGATGCTGTCTCCCGAGGACCGCGATAGCCTTTTTACTTTGCGGATTGCCCCCCACATATACATTAATTGGTTTGCCAAGGGCCGTTTTACCCACTTCCTGTTTTTGTATTTGAACAGCAGGATTTACCTGTTCAATCCAGCTATATACTGCTTTCGACGGAATATTTGCCTGTGCCGAGATCCATGTTCTCTTACTGGAGATCGGCAGGTCAAAAGAAGCACCGTTGATCTTATTCCAGTTCGTTCCGTCTATACTCACTTTCGGGTCGTAACGATGACGCACGCCGGAAGGATAGTCAAGCTGGATTTTTATCGTCGTATCGCGGGCGGACCAGACCTGAAAACCATACCAGGGGCTAGGATTGATCGGCGTCCGTTCCGGCGCGACCTGCAGGTGGTATACGCCTTCACTGGATTTTGTGAGGCCATTCAGTCGGGCACCATCATAGTCATTGCTAAAAAAGACCCGTTGATCCACGGTGAATGTGCCGCGTTCCTGTTTGACGATAGCTTGGGATTTGGTCGATTCATAGCTAATCGGATTCTGCCCTTTAAAATCTTTTTTCAGTCCGCCGATCTCGGTTTTCCCTTGATTAAACAAACTGTCCAACACCTTGCCTAGTTCTTCGCCACGGACATTCTTGGCAATGATTGTCCCCTTGTCGTCCACCAAAAAATTGGCGGGAATTGCCCGAACAGCATAGGTAGCGGCAATTTCGCTATTCCAGTATTTTAATTCGGAGACATGCTGCCAGGTCAGGTGATCGTCGGCAATACCTTTGAGCCAAGCTTCTTTCTTCTTGTCCAGTGAAATAGCATAAATTTCAAAGCCCTGGGATTTATATTTTTGATAATTGGCCACAATATTGGGATTTTCCTTCCTGCAGGGAGGACACCATGAAGCCCAAAAATCAATCAATGTATATTTCCCCAAATGATCGTAGAGCGCCTGCGGGTTGCCATCTGGGTCATTGGCGACAATGGCTGGGGCTTTTTTGCCAACGGCTACCTGCCGCGTCACGGCGATGATTTTGCGGAGATCCTGTATATAACGCGATTGCTGCTGAGGCCCAGAGAGCAGGGCGATATGCGCTTCGAGTTCTTCCGGAGACAAGCGATAGGACCATTCCCTGTAAAGAAGGTAGCTTGAAACGATATTATCCGGATATTTTTGGATGAAAGATCGTATATCGGGCTTGCGCTGTGCCCGATATTCTTCAAAGAGTTCCTGGCTTTTCGACCCAGATAATGATACCGACTGTCTGTTGTCATCTTTTGCATCGATCGTCACTTTATTATCCCCTACATCCAGAAAAACATAGCTCGGAACCACATCCCGCTCTGTAGAAATGCCATACAGGTCAGGCAACGGAAGTTGCTTCCGGAAAGCAAAGGAGCCCTTTTTCACCTGAGCAGAATCAATCACTGTAAATATTTTATTTTCAAAACGTTGCAGATACACAACAGTAGCATCGCTATTCTTGACCGTTCCTTTGAGTGACAGGGTCTGTTGTTGTGCCTGTAAGGATCCTGCACTGACCAGCAGTAAAGGAATAAGGAGTTTACTTTTCTTATTCATATTTGACTAGTTTAGTTAAAAAGTTTATTGGCCGCCAATTCGGTGTTAGGCGCCGGAAAAATATAGTTCTGGGCTGTTGTAGGTACCGAAGGTGTCTGTATATTCGCATCACCTTTTGCAGGCAGCTCTTTCAATTGACGGAGCAAATCGTGCCCCCGCAAGCCCTCACCGAGCAATTCTATTCGTCGTTCTTTGGCAATGGCTTCCAAGATGGCCGTTTTGCTTGCCAGAGCGGCCCCAGGAAATTCAAAACTCGCATCAGATCGTTGGTGCACAGCCTTTAAGAGTGAGCCTGCGATCGTTAGCTGCTCCACCTGCGCAGCAGCTTCTGCATAATTTAACAAGACCTCAGCATAGCGAATAACCGGAATATAGTCCACGTAAGGCGAAGCCTTAGCATACTTTTTCAGGTACTGTTTGTCACCACTTGCCTGAAGGAGGCTACGCCGTTTGTCTGCCTGACGCCACTGCGTGTCGTTTAGAATACCATTTGGATTAAGATAATATTCTTTATTGACCAGATAGACATAGCCTACCGCAGACTGCCCCGAAAGTGCATCCGTTGTGCTCGCCGGCATACTTAAAATGGATTCTGGCGTGGTATAATTGCCACTAAAAATCGCCGTAATATCTGTCTGTAACTCATTCGCAACGCCTTGCTGCGCCTTAAATGGTGCAATTTGCTGCGGGACGATCTTTTTTGCTTCCTCCAGTACCTTTGCATAATTATTGATCGTCAGGTAAACCCTGGTTTTGAATGCCCGGGCTGTATTTTTATGCGCCCGCGTCGTATTGAGCAGCGCGGTTGAATAGTTTTCTGGCAAGTCCTTTTCAGCCTCATCGAGATCGCTCAAGATCTGTTTGTACACCTGTGCAACCGTACTGCGGGCCAGATCATTGTTGTTTCCGTCCACCTCGGCCTGCAGACGTAATGGTAGTCCCGGCGAGGCCCCCTGATCTTTGTTGTAAGGTTGCGCAAATACCGTCACCAGACTAAAATAAGATACTGCACGCAGGAACTTTGCTTCTGCAATATAAGCTTTGGAAAGTTCAGTACCGATGACTTCAGTCCCGGGACTAAGGGCAGCAATCAGGATATTCGCGCCGTTAATCGTAGTATAAGCCGCAGACCAGAGGTTGTTGATATCATTGGATCCCGAACTGTAGGAATTGTTCCAACTTTCATAGGCTGTATAGCTATTGGCCGTCACATTGATAAAATCCTCGCCACGGACGTCCTGGTAAAGGAGATAACGTCCACCATACAAACTGGCTGCTTTTAAACTTTTATAAATGCCATTGACGACCCCCTCGATCCGAGCAGGTGTATCAAAGACGTTTTTATCCGATATAGAGGTAGTCGGCACAGGAAACAATCCGTCATCCCTTTTGCAGGAGTTCAGGGTAGATACCAGTAATAATGCGCTGACTAAGTAAAGATTTCTTTTTGTGTTAATTTTCATGTTTTCAGATTTTTAGAATGAGACATTTAAACCAGCTGTCCAGGTACGCCCCTGTCCGATCGAGTTCTTTTCCACGCCGATGGAGGTATTAGAATTTCCGTTGGAAGAAGACTCTGGATCTGTACCCGAATACCCCGTGATCAAGAAAAGATTCGACGCCTGACCATAGATCCGGATACTGGAAAGTCCGATCTTATTAAATAGGTTACCACGGAATGTGTAGCCCAGCGTTAACTGTTGCAAACGTAGGAAATCAGCTTTCTCGGCATTTTGATCGATGGAAAATCCAGCGGAACCGTTTGAGATCACATCGTTATAGACCAGTCGAGGTATGTCAGTCTGCTGCCCTGCTGTAGTCCATCGATTAAGCACTTCGACCGAATTGTTGTAAAAACGCTGATCCAGTAGCGTACCTCTTGTACCGTTCATGACTTTATTGCCACCTGCAAAGGTGAAATTGACCGCAGCATCAAAAGCTTTATAGCGGAATGAATTATTAAAGCCGCCGTAATAAGTTGGCAGTGCCGTCCCCAAGACCTGATAGTCGGCTACTGTGATCGGATTAGCAACGCGGCCGTCCAAATAGGTCCAATTGCTCTGTCCTGAAGCTACCGCAGCACTATATTGCACACGCTCGCCATTTTTATTGATAAATATCCGCTGCCCATTTTCAGGATTTACACCATCGGTGGCTGCACCGTACAGGCTACCCACCGCGTACCCCACACGTGTAATGTTGTTGGCTTCAGTGGTGGTGTGCGTATAACCAATGATATCAGCATTGCCGGCAGACAGCGATGTGACTTTATTCTTTACATGCGTAAAATTAAGCGATGAGTTCCAGGTAAAATCCCTTTTTTTGACGATATCACCACTGATAGCAAATTCGATCCCGCGGTTATACATGCTGCCGACATTTTTAAGAATACTGTTACCTGGAATACCTTTTGATGGCGACTGCGGCACATCCAGAATAAGTCCATTCACATTGTTTCTAAAGTAATCGACATCCACATGCAGGCGCTTTTGGGCTAAGTCCAAGCTCAGCCCAAAATTAGTCTGTTCGGAAGTCTCCCAGCCCAGATCCGGATCACCCGCCTGCGACATGCTCCAGGTAGGCGCTGTTCCATAGAGCGATGAGCTATAGAGATTGAGTGATTCATAAGCCGAAAGATTTCCATTGCCGACCTTACCCCAGCTCCCCCGGAAACGCAAGTCGCCCAGTAGATTTGCCAAGCTGCTATTCTTATAGAAATCCTCTTCAAAAACAGACCAGCCCAGCGACACGCCACCAAAATCACCATACTTGCTGTTTGCTCCCAAAGCCGAATTACCATCCCTTCTAAAATTGGCCGTCAGGAAATAACGCTTATTGTAGTTGTAGGTCGCACGGACAAAGGTGGAGCGATAGAAACGCTCCGTAACACTCCCACCAGCCCCGGATAGTGTCGTCCAATTGCCCTGAAAGTTTTCAAAAAACGGATCAGAGGCGTTGTTTTGCGATGCATTCCAGCTATCGTTGTCATATTTTTGGATATCGTAGCCCGCTAACAGCGTCAGGGCATGCTTTTCGGCAAACACCTGCTCATAGCTTAGGCTGTTGGTAAAATTCCAGTTGTTGCGCAGGCTGCTCACATTGGTGACCGATCCACCATTGGTATAGCCCGATGAGCCCAGATTGGGGCTCAAATACGTTTTGGTAGTCGATAGGTTACGGTCTACCGCATAGGTCGTGGTGAATTTTAAGTTTTTTAACAAATTGAGCGAGGCATGCAGGTTTCCCAAGATATGATCGTTGCCAGTCGTGTATTTGCTGTAGGCAAATAATGCTTCAGGATTGTATAAAGTATTCGTAAATAAGTTGGCTCCGGGACCTAATAAACCCGTGCTACTTAAATTGTAGCTGCCGTCATCTTTATATGCTGAGACATTTGGCGGCAATACCAGCGCCAATCGAGCGCCACCGATCAACAGCAGCTGGCTGCTGGGCAATGAACCCGAATTTTTGGCGTCGTTGAAGGTATTGTTATAGGTCAGGTTGCTACCAAGCGAAAACCAATCATTAACTTTATGCTCTATATTAAACCGCAGGCCTTTGCGGTCGAAGCTGTTTTTTGCAAAAAAGCCTTCCTGGTCCGAGTAATTTCCCGAAAAATAATACTGTGTATTTGCGTTGGCTCCGCTTACGGCGAGGCTATGGTTGTGGCTATAGCCGGTATTATAGACATGATCGTACCAATTCGTTTCAACCAGCTTGCCATTGGCATCATACTGCGGGAAGAAAAGCGCACTAGCCACCTTATCGTTGGTACCGTTTCCTGACAAGATCTTGTTGTTCAATACAGCTTCATTTTTGATATCGATGTACTGACTGGCATTCAGCAGCTTAGGCAAGCGTGTCGCGGATACCGCAGAACCCCAGACGTCGTAGGTAACTTTTGCGCGGCCTTGTTTGCCTTTTTTGGTCGTTACGATCAATACACCCCCTGCTGCCCTCGAACCATAGATTGAAGTAGAAGCCGCATCTTTCAAGACATCAATAGATTCGATATCCGAGGGATTGATATCTGCGAGCGGATTATTGGCCACATTGGATGTACCAATATTACCCGTATTGACAGGTATACCATCAATGACGATTAAGGGATACGAACTGAGGGATATCGAATTCAGGCCCCGTACACGTATAACAGGTGGATTATTGAGCAATCCATTCGGCAAAGATATACTTACTCCCGAGGCCTTACCCGCCAGGGCCTGGTCAAAACTTTGTACGGGGATATCTTTGATTGCTTCTGCGGAGATCGTTGATGCTGCACCCGTAAAGTCTTTTCGTTTTTGAGTTCCATAGCCCACGACGACGACTTCTTCCAGCGTACGGTCCTCGCGAACCAAGCGTACAGTATCCCCCGGCTCTTCAATAAGGGCGATTTGCTCTTTATAGCCGACGGATGAGACGACGACTCGTGCAGGTAGCTTTTGTCCGGTGACAAAAGCAAAATTGCCCTTTCGGTCTGTGGTCACAGCATGCGTAACACCATAAAGCTTGACCGTAGCACCTTCAATAGGCTGGCCATTTTCGGCATCAATCACCTGCCCCCGGAAGGATGCATTTATAATCGTTTTTGGAGTTTCCTGTGCGTAAGTTACCAATGGCTGTTCTGCCAGGCCTGCCAATAACAGGTACGCCGAATAGTGTAGTATTCTTCTCTTATTCATAGGTAGAATCGTTTAGTTTAAAAAATAGATGTCCTGGCCATAAACATGTTTATAGCAAAAGGATAGTGAGCAATACTAGAATTATTGCCCTTATTATCAAGAGTTGGAGAATTTTATTAGCTACACATTCGAGGCACAGAGAACGCCCTATAAGCTTTTGGAAAAGATAGATTACTTACTTTGAAAAGGTGGTTTAGATAATGCTGTTTCATTTTTACTTTGTTTAGATAGTGATTAAATCGTCGCCAACGCCAATTGAAACTACGATAAAACAAATGTAAGCATTAAAACAAAATAATGTATACTAAAATAGTAGATTTTTTTTATCGATCATTGTGTTCATTCTTACAAAGGGGACCCAAAGATGCTGATTCGTTTTTTATTGAACTTTTTGATAAGAGTATTGTTCATTTTAAAAGGAATATGGTTCAATTTTTAAAGAAGAACGTATGAAAGCACAAATCGGACTGATTATCACAGCAGTTGCTGGAGCAGCATTGCTTGTATACAGAAGCTGGAAACAGCGTTCTGTACAGGGATCAACAGAAAAAACAGATCGCAAACAGACGGGCAATCTAACGAACCCACCTTCTTGGTACCGCCCGCTTAAAATGCCCGACATCGACAGCATCGATATTGTGTCATTGCAATATGCACCCGCCATGGTATCGCCCGACAGAAATGATGCGGCGCAAGGGATCAACAAAAATATTTCGTATTATCCTAAAGGTAATAGACATCAATAAGGTAGTCGTGTTACTACCTTATTGCTATCTATAGATCCTGAATAACTAGCAGAACAATAGCTTATTGCGTTAATTATTCATTCCTTTGCTTGAGCTAGCTTCAGGCAAGCGGAGCACTGTAAAAACAGCACCTTATCGCTCCAGTTCTTTCAGGTATTCGATCATGGCATCGAGGCTTTGTAAGAGCTTTTCACCTTCAAACCCCACCTTTCGAAAACGAATGTTTCCTTTTTTGTCCAGGATTAACGTTGTCGGAATTGACGTGATATCCAGCTTGCTGCTGAGCTTTTTATCTTGGTTGTAATAAAATGGAAAGTCAAATTGGGGATTGGCCTGTGCCCATTTGTAGGCGTCGTCCCAGCTATTTCCACTGCCCGAATTGAGTACAACGAATTTCACTTGCGGATCGTCCGCATATTTTTTGTACACCTGATGCAAATAGGGAAAAGAGGCGATGCAGGGCTTACACCAGGTGGCCCAAAAATCAATGATCACAATCTTGTCCGTGAATTCCGCCTTAAGCAATGGTTTCTTGTCCATATCAACAATGCTGATGTCTTCTGGAAATGGCGTATTGCCGATGATTTTCTGAAACTCCTCATAATACACCTGTTTCCATTGCTTGTCAAGCTTACTAAAATAAGCTTGCCGTTCTGCAGCATTGCCCATTCCTGTTTTAACGAGCGCGCTGTCGAGAAGCTGCCGGATCTGTGGGTCAAAAGGAGCATGCCGATAGGCTGCCTCCAATACGGGTATAGCACTGGTCGGATCATTCCACTGCTGATACTGCATGGCCACAGCCCGCAGCAGTACCGCCGACTGAAGTGTAGGAATACTTTTTGCAAACCATTCTCGGGCAGCTTCGGGCTGATTTAACTGCGCGGTGATCAGTCCCTGATTGGCCATAATTTCAGCTTTTATCGCCCTGAGCTTATCGGCCTTGGCCGGATCATGGGCAATTAGATAACCCGTCTCCGGGAAATAACGTATTAGACTCACGGGATAGGCCGCAACACTGTCAAGTAGATATAAATTGAGTTTGGATGCATCTTGCAGCATCAGCTTATGATCCAATAGCAGCTGCACATATTCATTATATGTGCGCCATTTATAGGGATCTTGTTCCCAACGGGTAATCAGGGGCAGGTATTTCCGGGCCTGTATGCTGTCGCCGTGGCGCACGTAGTAGGTAAAAAGATATTCGTAAGCGCTGCTATAGGCCGCCTCATTATCGGCCGTTTTGAGGGAAAGAAGCTCCCCTATCTTCGCGACCACGGCGGTGGAATCCTGCTCGCGAAACAGCTTATTGAGCCGATAAGACAGCCCGATCTTCTTGTTGGGAAACTCGTTGATCACGACTTGACGGATCGAATCCAGTTTTTGGTTTTGGCCAAGTATCAGATAGCCCATGGTCACCTTGTTGAGGTTACCTTCAACGAGTGGATTGCTTCTGAATTTCTTTTCTACCACGGCCAAACCCTTTTTCAACAGCCGCGCCTGCTGGGCCGGACTACCGGTTTTCATCTGTAGCACAATCAGCCGGAGCTGTGCCTCATAGTTGTCGGGATATAGACTCAGCTCTTTTTTGAGGTAATATTCCTGTGTAGCAACGATATGATCCGAGGTTTTATCCTGTAACGGTACGCTGTAGGATTTTCCCAGGTAATTACCCGCGATCAGTTTCCCCTGCTTATAGACGTAGATCTCATATTGACTGCTATCGCTTGCCTGCTGTACAAATTTCTTGTCTTTGTCGGCGATTGTAAAGCAGGAAAAGTTGGCGTAGGCAGGCAATTTAAACCGTACACGCCACAGTCCACCTTCTCGCTGCATGGGCATGCGGCTCGGGAATTCATAAAAATTTGAATAGTTGAAATCCACGAAAAATGGCCCCGCACTATGGGCCGCAGCAGATTTACCCGGATCAAAGCTGATGGTCACGGTATCACCGGCCGCTGCTTTTTCCGGCGTTATGCTGACTTGTGCCTGCAACAGCAGGCTTGCCTGGAGCAGGCACAGCAGCAAGGCGTATTTGAATAGCTTAATCATTCTGTTGGAGGTTAGCATTGGTGATTAAAATAGCACTGGCGATCGGTATTTTGATATCGCTTTCAATAAAGTCTGTTTTGACCTTTGAAAGTACAGGCAGGGCCCTGTTCGTGCGGACCAGGTCAAACCAACGGTGCCCCCATTCACCGAGCAGTTCCAGCTGGCGTTCTTTTTCAAGCGCCAGGGCGATGCTCGCCTTGTCCATCGTTTGTGGTAGCGCAGCAAGGCCTGCACGCTCACGGATCAGATTGATATCCTGTAGTGCCGCCTGCAACTTATTTTGGTTCAGCCGCGCTTCGGCACGGATCAGATACTGCTCGGCAAGGCGTAGCACAGTATTGTATTCGGTAACAGGTGTGCCCGTACGCAACTTGTACTTATAGGGCATATAAAGCGTCTTATTATTTACAACATAAGGTTTTAACCACATGGCCTTACGTAAGTCATTCTCTTCATAGGCCGCTACCGTGGTATCATACACCTGATAGTAACTCCGTGCCGTAGCTACTGCTGGAACGATACTGAAACCTTCCCAGGTGTTGACCCCGGCAGTAGAAAGATTAACGGTCTGCAGCTGCCAGATCGCCTCTTTGCTCGTCTTCAAAAAAACGGTATTTAGATCACGCGACAGTTCATACCGATTGTCAGCGATGACTTTGTCAGCCATCTCTTCGGCATTGGCCCAGTCTGCATGATAAAGATATACCCGGGCCAATAGCGCGTCAACAGCTTTTCTATTTGGGCGGGTACGCTCATTGCCCTGATAGGCATCAGCAATATCGACAGCAGCTTTCTTCAGATCTTCCACCATGAACGCATAGAGCTCCTCCCGGGAGGCAGGACCTTTTCGGTTGTTGGCCTCCAGGTCTTTGGTATCCGTGATCAAGGGTACTTTGTTGAAGAGGTTGCTCAGGTAAAAGTAATTGAACACCCGCGTAAAACGGGCCTCGGCCGATAGTTGTGCCTTTACCGTACTGCTGAGCGCCGAAGCTTCCACTCCCTCGATAATCTTATTGCTGTGATTGATATAGCTATAAGGTTGCGACCAGAGCCGATCGAGATAAGAGGTCGCCGGACTTAGTTTATTGTATTTGTACTCATCATAGCTTGTAAAAGCTGAGTTGTAATCGTCGGCCAGACTGGACAGTACAATGGTCATCAGTCCACTGACGAACTGGTTGTTGTAGTTGTTCATACTGGTATAGAGTCCGCCCACGGTTGCTGTGGCCGTCTTTTCGTCACTGAAGGCCGATTCTGCCGCCACTTCTGTCTTGGGTGGGTCCACTGCCAGAAATTTATTGCAGGATATGTTTATCAGTGCTGTCGCAAAAAGGCTGTAGATGATATATTTATTCATGGGATAAGTCTTTAGTCGTTTTATGATCATTAAAAAGTGAGCTGAACCGCAAAAGTATAGGTACGCATCGATGGCGTGGCGCTGTTCCGTACCGAACCAAAGACATTGACATCCGAGAGATAGGTACGGTCAAAACCCGGCATCTCCGGATCCATCCCCCTAAAGCTTGTCCAGGTAAAGAGGTTCTGTGCATTAAATTGTACCAGCGCCCTGCTGATATTGATCTTCTGGGTCCATTTGGAAATATCATAACTGAGCGATACATTTTTTAAGCGGATAAAAGAAGCATCGTCCCATACCGCCGATGAATACCGGTAGTAATTGCGGTAAGCTACGTTGGCTTCGTTGGCGCTATTGGCGGTAGCGCGTGGTACATCCGTCACATCTCCCGGCTGCTGCCAACGGTCCAACACATATTCATCCAGATTGCCCATTCCGCCAATGGTCGTTGCCTGTGGGCCATACCCAATGGATGGTCCCTCCTGTTTAACAAACTGAAATAGGAACCCAAGGCTCACACTGCCATAACTTAGATTATTGCCGATACCACCATAATACTTGGGCAGCAGTGAACCCAAGGTCACATAGTCATTGAAATCACTGATCTTCCCATCGCCATCCACATCCCGGAATTGGGCGACCCCGGTTTGCGGATCCACTCCGGTAAACTGAAATCCACGGACGATACGTGTGGACTCGCCAATGACGTATCGCCTCGCATCACTGCTATTTCCAAGACCAGGATATTCAAGCAGGGTGTTGGATGGAAAAGTGATATTGAAATTGGTTTTCCAGCTGAACTTTTCCTTTTGGATATTCACACTGCTCAACTCAAACTCCAAACCCTTATTTTCGATCAGTGCCGGGGTATTACCAAAATAGGAATTATAGCCCGTCTGCGGCGCGAGCACGATATTGATCAACTGATTATCCGATCTATTGTTGTAATAATTGGCTGTGAGGAAAATACGGTCCCTGAAAAAGCCAAGGTCGAGGCCCAGTTCTTTCTTTTTAATTTCTTCCCATCCAAAATTGGGATTAAACACCCGTGTCGGATACAGCCCGGTGATGCCCTGATAGGCAAAGCCCGTTCCCCAGGTATCCAGGTACTGGTAATCTCCGATCTGGTCATTGCCCGTCACTCCCCAGCTGGCACGCAGTTTCCCGAAGCTCAGGATAGACTGATCTTTTAAAAATTCTTCGCTACTGAATACCCAGGCTGCACCAATCGACCCAAAATTACCGTACTTATTGTTGGGGCCAAAGCGGGACGAGCCATCCCTTCGGTAGCTGGCATTCACAAGGTACCTATCCGCATAGGCATAATTGATACGTGCAAATGCAGACTGATAGCGGTAATCCGCATACTGATTGTTGCGGATCGCAATGACACCTGCCGCAGCCATATTGGCTAACTGGGAATCACTTGGATAACTACTGCCATCCAAGTATTTACCTTCACTGATCCGCTGCTGCCAGGTACCGCCCAAAAGGAACTTAAATTCATGTTTGCCAAAGTTTTTGCTGTAATTCAATTGCGGCTCAACGATGTAGGACTGATAATCCGAATTGCCGTAAGAGGCCATTGAGCCTGTACTGGTCAATGGATTAAATCCGGCATTGGGCAGCAGGCGTGTCTGGTCCATGCTTTTGAGGTTATACCCTACATTGACTTTAGCAACCAATTCGGGCAAGATCGCGTATTCTGCTGAAAAGTTGGCCAGCAGGGATTTTGATTTTGACACACTCGAGCGCTCCATATATGCGGCGGGATTCTGCAAGGTTTGTTGAAACCAATAATAGTCTCCCTTTTCATCGTATAGGGGATAATTGGGCGCCAGGTTATAAAACTGAGCAATATCCGTTGGCACTGTATTGTTACGGTCCAAGTTGAGATTGAAACTGCTATTGAGTTTAAATCGCTGATCTTTGGACTGCGTAGACAGATTCAACAGCGCACCCCCACGCTGATAATTTTGATTACCGGGCAATGGATCACCCTGGCGATTGAAATTGGCACTGGCCAGGTATTGGGTATATTCGTTTCCGCCGGAAAATGACAGCTGATACGTTGAGAAAGGAGCACTTGCCCCAAAAAACTCTTTTTGCCAGTCACTGTAAGCGGACTGATCCCAGGTCAGCAGATCCGGCGCATTATCTGCCGTCGCTGTCCAATTATCGTTTTTAAATCCTTCCTTACGGATTTCCAAATATTGCTCCGTATTGAGCATCTTGAGATTTCGAATGGCTTTACCGGAGCCAATATTGGCATTAAAATCTATTTTAAGTCCGCTTTTATTTCCCTTTTTGGTGGTTATCAGGATCACTCCATTCCCACCCCGGGAGCCATAAATGGCTGTTGCATCGGCATCCTTAAGCACATCAATCCGTTCAATATCCTTTGGATTGATCAGGCTTAGTGGACTTTGATTCCCATTGGCCGAGGTAAACTGATTCATGCTTTCGTCCGAAAATGGGATACCGTCGATAATGTAGAGGGGACTACTGCCATTGCTCAGTGAATTGACACCACGCAGCTGCACCTGAAAAGAGCTGCCCGGCAACCCCGAATTAGAGGCTATATTGAGTCCGGCCACGCGGCCCTGCAATGCCGCCAAGGGGTCCAATACCGGTTGGGTCTCTATTTCCTTGCTGGTCACGCTGGATACCGAACCTGTATTTTTGCGTATCGATGACGTACCGTAACCGATCACCACCACTTCATCCAGGTTGCCCGGATCTACCTCAAGACTTATGTCAATGATGCCTTTGCCCGCAACCCTCACTTCCTTGCTGCGGTAGCCAACATAAGTCAAGAGCAGTATATCATCCTGCTGCAGTCCATTTAAACTAAAACGGCCACTGGCATCGGTAACCGTACTGACTACCTTATTTTTAATACGGACACTTACCCCTTCAAGCGCTGCACCTGAAGCATTGCTGACCCGACCACTGATCGTAGCCTGCAGGGTCTTACCAGCTGCTTTCCCTTGGAGCACGATGGTGTTTTTGACAATTTGATAGCGGATACCTTTAGCTGAGAATGCCTGTTTAAGTAGTTCAGGGATATTGGTATTGCTCAAATTGACATCAACATTCAGATCGGGGCTAATTTCATTGGGATCATAAACAAAGCGATAATCGCTACGCTGCTCGATGGCTTTGACGAGCTGTTTAAATTGAACATGGTTGGATGGCTTGTCTCCCTGCTGGCTAAAGGCATAGCCATTGACATGCATCAGCATAAATAGCAGTGTTTTTACGGACTGTTTCATAGGGTATTTAGATTGAAAATTCGTTTGTTTCTTCTTTGGTTAGGGAACAAGTAAGAGTCTGTTCTTGTCTATTTTATAATTTATGCCGGCGAACCGCAATATCTTCAGCACTTCCTCAAAGGACTCTTTTTTGCTGATTTTTCCGCTAAGCACTTTATTTTTATAGACGGGTGACAGGCTATAGGTAAAATTGTACCAACGGGCCAGATCAGCCAAAATCTCAGGAAGCGGTGTCTGGTCAAATTCAAAGTAACCGTCTTTCCAGTTGGCAGCATCCTGCTGTTTGTTTTCTTGCTGAAGCTGGAAGTCCCCATTCAGCACATTCAGCTGGATGCTCTGTCCGGGTAGCAGAATCTCCTGCAGGCCGGCATTGCTGACACGTATTTTTCCTTCGTCGAGCTGCGTGGTTAAGAGCTGACTATCATTGGGATACAACTTGACATTGAAAGCTGTCCCCATGGCTTCAATACTTGTCTTGCCCACATGAACAATAAAGGGTTTCGCTTTATTTTTAGCCACTTTAAAATAGGCCTCCCCCTCCAAGAATACCGAGCGCTCCTGTAGATTGTATCCCGGTCCGATTTCCAGCTTACTGTCTGCATTTAACCACACCATCGTACCATCGGGAAGTTCCATCTTGAATTCTTGCCCCTTTTTGGTCTTGATTGCCACTTGATCCCCCTTGCGCTGTTCCATCAATGCCGGGCTGAACAACTTCTTTTCGTCCAGGCGGACCACTTCATTTCCGATCAGCAGATCGGCCTGGAATTGACCGACACTAAAAGGCAGTGGCTCTGGGGATCGCTGGCGTCCGGAAAAGAAATACATCGCTGCGCCTGCCATCAAAAAGAATACAATACTGGCTGCGACCTTCAGGTAGGCTCTCCTATGGCGATTGGCTCGCAATTCGGGTCCAAAAATATGTTGTTGGAAATAGCGATCTTCGGCAGCCAGATCAAGTTCCGGGATATCTTTTGCGTTATTTGTCTTGCTAAGCTGGTTGTACCAACTCTCGACAAACGCAATTTCCTCGGCGCTGCACATACCCTGCTGATACTTCTGCAGCAATTGTTTCGATAATCGTTGTTTCATAGGTTCTATCCTGTTTACAGTTTAGAAGACAGGATAGCGCCCGCTTAGTGGTAGAAAAAAATGAAAATAGTTCGTATTTTTTTTCTTAAAACTGTCAACGCATTGTATATCTGCTTTTTGACAGTCTGCTCGGAGATATCAAGTTCCTCGGCGATCTCCCGATAACTCCGTTGTTCGAAACGGCTTTTTTTGAAGATCAGCGCCATTTTGCGCGGCAGCTTTTCAATCGCTTGATCAATCTGCTCAGCTAATTCTTTCTCCCGCAGCAACTCGTCGGGCATCATTTCAAGGGCTGGGGCAGCATGTTCGAGGTAATGTTCATATTTACGTCCCACATCCTGGCTTGCGATGCGGTTGATCACCAAATTACGGGCCGAACGAAAAAGATAAGCCTGATAAGAATGCTCGATTTCCAGCCGCTCCATACGGTCCCAGAGATTTGCGAATATTTCCTGTACAATATCACGGGCCTCGTCCTGATCATTTAACATCCGGAAAACATGTACATACAACTTCACCCAATTTTCTTCGTAAAGCTGGGTAAACAATTGTCTGACATGTGCTACATTCATTCTGATGGTTTAGTTATTGTTGATCACTCAAAATTAGGCTTTATTTTTAGGAAAGTCAATTTATGATGGATTTCTAATGAAACCTGTAAAATAATGCAGATACAGATCGACTTTAGTTACATTTAATTTATTTTGCGATCAGCTTCACGATGGATAGACCGATCGCTGAACCTGCTAATTTTAGGCCCGGATCCATTAAAGATGGTATATTTTCGTTCAATTGTAAGGATGTTGACAAGGCCATCAACTAAACTAAGCAAAGCCTATTTCCTTTTTTTTTCGTATATTATCTCAATATGAAAATAGTAGACATCACAAAAGACACTTTAATCAGTGCTCAGAAAGAAGGATTTACAGTTTTAATCACCAAATTTAATTCAGATCCGTTAAACCCAACCTGGGTTGTCGATAAGGTTGAAAACGACAAAATAGAATCTAGCAAAAAAATGCTGAGCGAAAACTACCAACTATGCTATTCCATTAAAGAAGCTATTAGGACGATCGATAGCCACCCCTTTATCGGAAAATTACAGCTAAGCCATTAATATCGTTTGATCAATTTATAATTCAATACGCAATCGGAAGAATGTGTTGTTTCACTAACCTGTTAGAAGGATGCAGCACAACTGGATGATTACGGTAAAATACACGCGCGAGGAAAGGCAGCCAGAGGAGGCTGCCTTTTCCAGTCTCTGGTGACCATTGAAAGAGGCCGGTCACGCTATACCGCCAGTTTAACTCTTGGCTTATTGCGTTAAATAACTGCGGGGGCTAGATTAGCCCCCGCTTTGTTATTTATGGGCGCTTACCCGATTTCTCGAGCTCTTTGACAAAATCCCGCCCCCAATAATGGATATCGTAGTGCTCAATATGCTCATACAGCCTACGCGCTCTGACCTGAGCTTCTCCGGGTTCCATGACCAAAGCTTTCAACAGCGCATCTTTCATGCTCTTGCGGTCATAGGGATTGGTCAATATAGCATAAGGCAACTCAACCGAAGCACCTGCAAATTCCGAAAGCACAAGGACCCCAGCAGTTTCCAGTAGTCCATGAGTTGCAATGTATTCCTTGGCGACCAGATTCAGCCCGTCACGCAAAGGCGTAATCCAGGCAATATCGCTCAACGCATAGTGCTTGACCACTTCCTCAAAAGGCAGTGCCCTGTAAAAATATTGGATCGGGGTCCAGTTCATCGTCGCATATTTACCATTGATCTCACCCACGGCCTGATTCACCTGGTCGCGTATTTCATCATAGATCGTCATCCCTTGCGATGGCGGTGTACAGACATTGACCAGTTCAATCTTGCCCCTAAATTCCGGATACTCGGCAAGAAATTCGCCAAAAGCCTGAATTTTTTCCAATGGTCCTTTGACATAATCCAGGCGCTCGATGGATATGATACGCGTTATTCCCGATTCAGCTTTGCGCTCTTTGAGCGTATGGATCTCCGCTTTCACGTTATCATCCGTCAAAATCTGTTCGATATGATCCCTGTTGACACCCACCGGCTGTGCCCCCAGCCTGATCTGCCGCCCGTCCATCTCAATGATCTTGGTCATCTGATCGACACCCAGCGCACAACTATAGGTCAGGAACTGATTGGCGACATCTACTTTTTTGACCACTTTAAACGGCGTATGACTGCGGATCACATCCACAAAATTCTCCACATAACGTGGGATATGAAAACTGACAAAATCACAGAGCAGCAGGCTGCCGATGATCTCCTTGCGCCAGGGAATAATATTAAAAATATCTGCTGCCGGAAATGCCGTATGGTGAAAAAAGCCAATTTTCAGATCGGGACGCATGGTCTTTAAAAAAGAAGGTACCATCCACAGATTATACTCATGGATCCAGACCAGCGCCTCCTCGTCGGCCTCGCGAGCGATCCGCTCGGCAAAGCGCTTGTTGATCATCAGGTAATGGTCCCAGTCCTCGTGGTTGAACTTTGCCCGGTCCACAAAGGAAAAGATCGTCGGCCAGAACGCCTCCTTGGAGAATACACGATAGAACTTATCGATATCCTCTTTTGACAGTGATATGGTGGAAGCGACTAGATTAGGATATCGGCTTTCATCCACCAGCTGATTTGGAACCGGCTGCCCGTCCTGCTGGATGACTTCCTCCCCGATCCAGAGACCAGACCGTCCTTTTTCAAATAAGCCCAGCAGCGAGGGAATAATTCCATTTGGACTTTTGGGTGCTACCCGCACCGTCTTACCATTGACCGATTCCTTTTCAAAAGGCAGCCGATGGTAGACCATCACCAGCTGATCGGATTTTTTGGACCTTCTTTTTTGAGGCACTAATTTTTGTTCTCCACGAATCAACTGCTGAAACGGGCGGTATTTGCCCATATATTCCAATATACCGCCTGCCCCGGCAGCTTCTGCGCTGTACGCTGTATCCAATTGATCGATGGCCTGTAGCAAGCCCGGTTCGGACTTTCCGACCGCAACACCCCGAAAACCGATCTGAAATAAGGCCAGGTCATTAAGGGTATCACCGGCCACCATCACATCATCCGGATCGACGGCCAAAAATTCAACCAGTTTCTTTAATGTTGTCCCCTTATTGACACCTCTAGGGAGCAAGTCCAGGTATTTATCGGCTGAAGTAATAATATCACAGTCATACCTGTCAGCCACCTGCTGCACCAGACTATGGTCAACCCCTGCTTCATAATAAAATGAACTGCGGCGCTGCTGTGGTACATGTTGGTAATTCAACTGCGGTATTTCCTCCAGCGCTGCCCGGATTGCATAAGTCTGCGGCCATTTTTCCTCAATCTCACTTTGCAGCGGCTCAATTGCTTCCAGGCTATGGCCGTTAACGACTGTGGCGCCCACATCCGCGATAATGAAGTCCGGCACCGGAATGAGCGGATCGCTCAGTAGCGGCAATACCGACTCCAGTCCTCTTCCAGTTACAAAAACCAGCTGCATATTCGGGCTGGCCTTGATCAGTCTATATAATCTGAGGCGGTCTTCCATCTTTCCGCCTAAAAAAGTTCCATCTAAATCTGTTGCTAATAGCATATTATCTTATATTCCTTTCTAAAAGTTTAAATTCATCAATTGCAGCCATATGGTTGTATAGCACACGGTAGGCTGTCTGTAACAAAGGTAAATTGAGTCCAAGGCTCGTGACCGTCGCCATCAGCCCCTTGGTTGCAAAATATCCTTCGGCGACCATGCCCATGAGCTGACGGGCTTCGAAAACCGAATACCCCTGGCCAAGGTATTTACCAAAAGTCCGGTTGCGGCTATGTGCGGAGTAACCCGTCACCAATAAGTCGCCCAAATAGGTAGAGCTGCCCAGCCGGACATGGGGTGCACCGACGGCACGCAGTAGCAGTCCCAATTCGTCAATGGCATTGGCAACCAGCACCGCCATAAAATTATCACCATAATGCAGTCCTTCGGCCATGCCACAGACAATGCCGACCACATTTTTGTAAATGGCTGCGTACTCCACACCCAGTATGTCGGGACTATAATTCACCTGCATATAGCTTGAAGCGAAGCCCTTGGCAATCTTACTGATAAAGGTTTCATTCGGACCGCATAGGGTCATATAGGTTTTCTTGTTCCGCGCGATTTCTTCGGCATGGCAAGGCCCTGCAATGATCGCCTGCTGAAAATCTTTCAGTTCAAAATACCGGGCGAGATAAGCACTTGGAAGCAGATTGTCAGGGCCGACGGTCCCTTTGATGGCGGTGATGACAAATTTTTCAGCAAGGTCCTCTTTGGGGATTGCGGCGCAAACACTGTCCAGATGCGCACTGGGCACGACGAAAAGAATTACTTTCGATCGGGCCACGATCTCGTCCAGCTGATCGGACGCATAAATTTTTGTGTTGTCAAGTTTTAAAAACGATAGGTAGTCAGGGTTAATAGCATCCTGGTTTATCGAGCGCACCTGCTCGGAACGCCGCATGTACCAGTTGGTATAAATGCTATTTTCTGTCAAAATTTTAACCAGGGCCGTGGCCCAACTCCCACCACCTATCACACTAATCTCATTCAAATCGTTGGGGGTTTTTAAGACGCGAAACAGAAAATTTTCGCTATCGGGTTATCTATTAATTTACAAAAATACGTAAAAATTAATCAATAAGCAAACTTTAAGCGTAAAAATAGGTGTAAAAGGGTATTTTACACCTCAAAACCCGTTTTTATATTTCTCCGTAAATTTGTCTGTTCATATGAAAAATTTAGACATGCTTAACTTCAGTGAACAACCAACAAGTTCAATTTATCAGTACATTTTCGATCTCTTTGCCAAATTAGGTTTACCCGATCAGCAGGCGCATATTGTTACGGCCGCTGGATTACTTTTCGCTTTCGCGGTGCTGCTCTATGCATTCGATTACATCATGCGCAAGGTCTTTTATTCCGCATTGAACAGGATTGCCCGGCGGACCTCAACCAAATGGGACGATTTTCTGTTGGAAAACAAGGTGCATGTACGCGTGAGCCGCACTATACTCGTGCTGCTCACACGGCAGCTACTTCCGATGATCTTCCTTGGTTTTCCGGTGCTGACCGCTGCCCTTGTCAAGTTGCTGGATATCGTGGTGTTGCTGACCATCTATCATCTGGTCAATAGCCTGTTAAAAACCTGCCGCGATATTTTTCGCAGTTCCAATGCGTTCAAAGACAAGCCCATCGACAGCTACCTGCAGGTGGTACAGATCTTTTTGATTTTTGTAATCGGCACGCTGGCCGTTTCCCTGCTGACGGGCAATTCGCCATGGTCTTTTCTGGTATCGCTGGGGGCGGCGTCCGCCATCCTCATGCTGGTATTTAAGGACACTATTCTGGGCTTTGTGGCCAGTATTCAGGTCTCGGCCAATGATTCGGTCCGCGTGGGAGACTGGATAGAAATGCCTAAATATGGTGTGGACGGCGACGTGTTGCAGATCAATCTCAACAATGTGAAGATACAGAACTGGGACAAGACTATTGTCACCATACCGACCTATACCTTGCTAAGCGATTCATTCAAAAACTATCGTGGGATGCAAGAGACGGGCGGCCGTCGGATAAAACGGGCATTGAACATTAAAATGTCTTCGGTGCGCTACCTCAGTGAGGAGGAAATCACGGCATTAAAAAAGATCCGCTTGCTGACTCCCTATATCGAAAAACGGGAGCGCGAGATTGCTGATTACAATAAAACCTGGAATACTGACAGCTCCTCGCCCGTCAATGGCCGCAGGATGACCAATATCGGTCTGTTCAGGGCCTATGTACTCGCCTATGCCAAGCATAACCCCAATATCCATCAAGAATTAACCCTGTTAGTGCGCCAACTCGCACCTAGTGAATACGGCATTCCGCTGGAACTCTACATGTTTACCAAGGGTACACAATGGGCTTATTTCGAAGATACAATGGCCGATATTTTTGACCATCTATTGGCTGCCATTAAACACTTTCACCTGCAGGTATTTGAACTACCAGCATCCGACGACCTGCGATTGCTCCGTACGCAACAGGCCAGCACAGCCTAATCCGAACAAAGAAATCCAATATCTATCCGGCGCGAAGGCTTCGCCGCCGGATTTAAATCCCTAACTTTGCCTTTCTTTTTAAACAACAGCAATTTTTGATGGAACGATTACAGCTTAAACAACAGATCAAAAAAATAGAAGATGAGAAACTATCTTTCCGGGTATTTGATCTGGATGCTGAACATATACATGCCTATACAGAACCGCATCAAAAAGATCACTTTTGCATTTTAGTGGTCCAAAGCGGCGACTTAAAACTACAGATCGAAGACCGGCAATATATCCTGAACAGCAGCCGGATTTCGGTTATCTTCCCCAACCAGGTCCACGCCATTCAGGCTATTTCGAAGCAACTGACCGGCAAAATCATCTTATTTGAAGAAGTATTATTCTGTTCGGATATTCTCAAAAACGAATTGAGCCCCTATAACATCAACCTTTCGACCCAGCTGAATAACACGGTCCTGTCCGTGGCGGAATTTACCGAAAGTATACATACGATCCAGCTGATCAAAAATATCTATGAACATCCGAGTTTGGTACGCAAGGAAGAAGCACGCTTTTACATCAAGATCTTTTTGCTCAAACTCATCGAATCGGTACACGGTCAGCATCCCGTTCTGGGGAATAAGACCGCAGACCAACATCTGTATATCGAGTTCAAAAAATTACTGCATGAAAATTACAAAGAACAGCGATCGGTGCAGTATTATGCCGATCGGCTTCATATCACCCCCAAAAGGCTAAATGCCATCAGCAAAAAACACTGCGGCGATACGGCGATCAATACCATTCACAACCGGATTCTGACCGAGATCAAACGCCAGCTGATGTTTGCGGATATTACCCACAAAGAAATTGCCTTTGACCTGGGTTTCAACTCGCCGGCAGCACTCAACAAATTTGTGAAAGCAAAACTCAATGAAACACCCACCCAGCTGCAGAACGAGCTGGCTCAAATGTATAACACGTAGGCCCGTTTGTGTAATAACTGAGCCCTATGACCACCCTATCTTTGCGACATAAAATTTAAAGATAGAAACATGAGCAAATTATTTATTGCAGGCGAAGTATTCCATGGTGCGGGAAGCCTTGAAGAACTGAAACATGTAAAAGGTAAAAAAGCTTTCATCGTGACCGGAGGAAATTCGATGCGTAAAAGCGGAACATTGGATAGAACAGTTGCTTTTTTAGAAGAAGCAGGTCTTGAAACATTCATTTTTGAGGGTGTAGAGGAAGATCCATCCTCGGCGACAAGTTTCCGCGGCGCAGCAGCGATGCGCGAGTTTCAACCGGATTGGATCGTAGGACTTGGCGGTTGTTCGGCTATTGATGCCGCTAAGATGATGTGGGTATTCTACGAATATCCAGATGCAGATTTCGATGCCTTGGTCAAACCATTTACGGTACCTACCCTGCGCAAAAAGGCGAAATTTATCGCCATCCCATCCACCAGTGGTACCGGTACCGAGACAACTGGCCTGGCGGTTATCACTGACCGGGAAAAAGGCGTCAAATACCCTATTGTCTCTTACGAACTGACACCCGATATCGCTATCGTGGACGGCGAAGTCTGTGCTTCCATGCCCGCGCATATCACTGCAAACACCGGTCTGGATGCGTTGACCCACTGTGTGGAAGCCTATGTATCGAACATTGATGACAATTACGCAGATGTACTGGCCAAAGGCGGTCTAGAAATAGTTTTCAATAACTTAAGAGAAGCGGTCAGCAACCCGACAAACATCCAGGCCCGACAAAATATGCACGACGCATCCTTTATGGCTGGTCTGGCATTTAACAATGCCTGGTTAGGTATTGTTCACTCACTCTCACATCAAGTAGGCGCTTTGTACGGTATTCCCCATGGCGCTGCGAATGCGATCTTCCTACCCAATGTCATCCGTTACAATGCCAAAGTATCTACACGTTTTCCTGATTTAGCGAAGGTGATCGGCAAAGAAACCGCAGAGGAACTGGCACAGGCCATTGAAACGCTACGTGCTGAGGTCAACAATATTTCGTCCATCAAAGAATTTGGTATTTCCAAAGCAGATTGGGAGAAAAACATCGATTACATCACAAACAATGCGTTGCTAGATCCATGTACAGGATTTAACCCACGGGTTCCGGTATTGGAAGAGCTCAAGGCCATCTATAACGCTTGTTACGAAGGTGTTGTTTTTAACGGTTAACGCATGCTGAGTTGATAAGCTGAGCGCACTACAACATCGTGCGCTCAGCTTATATATCCAGGAGCTACCCAGGACTGAGCTACGGCTATTCCACGGGATACAGCCTTGAAATTGAACTGATTTTTTTCTTTTTGCCTATTCTTTCGCTGTTACGGATGATTGCCTGATTTATCTCCTTCACTTTTTTCATATCGAACTTTTCCATCCGGCGATCATAGGTCACCAAGCCGTTTATTTCATGCTCCACATCCGAAGTTTGTGTAAAGATCGCACAACTTAGGCCTCTGTACAACATACGCTGTTCGATCTCATTGAGCAAGTAAACGTAGGTATCCGAGAGTATATCGCTATTGATCAGTATCTCGTAAGCGTTATTTGCCACAGGCCACATGTGGTCGCGCACAAAAAGACCTTTTCCTCCAAATTCACCCAAAGATGCGGCCCGATTTTCGTCTGGCTGCGGAAATGCTTTATCTTCCATCTTTCCATAGTGGTGCCTGTCTACAAAGTCGCCGTTACCAGGGTCACCTTGCGCAGGCCGATAGCCGGGCGCATAATTATACCCCGAATTGCCGTTTACTAAGCGCGTAGGATCATATTCTTTTGTCCATTTGGTTATATCTGGCACTTCAAATGCCCCCCAGTTTTCATTGAAAGGTACCCATGTGACGATCGAGGGAACACTAACCAGCTGATCCATCATCTGCTTCAGTTCGGTCCTAAACTGTTGACGTACTGCTACCGAATCCTTATCGTCCGGATACCACAGGTTGGGCATGTCCTGCCAGACCATTAAGCCAAGCCGGTCACAGTGATAGTACCAGCGCATAGGCTCGACTTTGATATGTTTACGGATGACGTTAAATCCCGCCTTTTTCGCCAGTTCAATATCGTACAGCAAAGCCGCTTCGGTCGGTGCCGTAAAAATGCCATCAGGCCAATAGCCTTGATCAAGCACACCGATCTGAAATTGGAATTTGTCATTTAACAAGGTTCTATTGATACCATTCACCTTACCGATACCGATGGAGCGCATAGCGAAGTACGAATCTACCTGATCCACTTTACGCCCTTCTTTATCTTTAAGTTCTACTTTCAGCTGATAGAGAAATGGATCATCGGGACTCCATCGATGTGGATTGTTGATATCGAGGTTAAATGTTTTGTGATCCGTTCCTGTCGCTGTCGCCACCAGCTTGTTATCCGCATACGCGGTGGCAACCACCCTGAGGTCTTTGCCTTGGGTGAGCGCCGTTAGCTGCAAGCGGTTATTTTTCAGGTCAGGGATCAGTTTCAGCTGGGTGATGTATTTTTGCTGTACAGGCTCTATCCAGACTGTTTGCCAGATGCCCGAGCTAAACGTATAATCACCTTTATCACCATTCTTTCCAGATGCTGTTTTACCATCATTCGCGTCATAGGCTCCCACGACAAGGGTATTGTCGCCCGCCTTTAGAAAATCTGAAATATCCAGGCTAAAAGCATGGTATCCACCTGTATGGTCAGCTACCTTTTTACCGTTAACAAAGATCACCGCATACTGATCTACCGCACCGAAATGCAATAAAATACGTTTACCCTTCCATGCTGATGGAATGGTAAGAGCACGTCTGTACCATAGAAATTTCTCCCCGCTCCGGGCAATTCCCGATAGTTCGGACTCGGGAGCAAAAGGCACGCGGATGGATTCGGTTTTTGCCGGAAACAGCGGTGGAGCACCAGCTTGACGCGGATCTTGCAGCGAACTGCCGCCCATGTAATCCCATTGTCCGTTGAGATTCTGCCATTCGCTACGTTGCATTTGCGGGCGAGGATATTCCGGCAGCGGTGTCTCGGCTTTCAATGCCTCGGCCGTCCAGGGGGTGGGTAGTGTAAAATCATCTAGGGATTGCGCTTTTGCTACTTCGAGTGCTAAGTACGCCATGATCAGGATTATCAGTCGACATTTCATTCCGTTCATCATTTCAATTCAGTTATAAGCGAAGGTTAGTTTATAACTCAAATATAAGAAAACAAGCAACTAAATCGAATTATTAGATCAATTAACGAGGTAATTGGCCGAGATCAAGTGCCAGGAGTATTTTTTTCCACTCATTATCCCCTTACATCAAAAAATAGCAGATAAGGCATTTATTTTCAAGAAGTAGATCAACAGGAATATACTGTCTATTTCTTCCGTGATTAGTTTTAAATGCAAACAAGGTTTGTTTACAATTTGACCTCTCATTTGTCTATCAGGCCATTTACCACACAACATAATAGAAGGATTCCGGTCCAGACAAGGTATACCACCCCAATGGAATAACCATATTGCGTTAAAGGGCCTGCCGAAGTATAAGACATTGAAGTAATCAGCATTGCTGCTGGATCTTTTCCTGTTAGCCAAAGTAAGGCCATCGCCATAAAATGAATTAAAAATGTACTGATCAGATAAATAAACAACGGCTTTCTGCTCAACGCATAAAATAGGAAAGCTTTGTCCCCGCGGCAATTTGTCGTGTAACCCAAGAAAAGAAATATAGCTCCCAAAGTGAGCGAAAGGTAGGCCAACGATGCCGGATATTTAGTCAGATTCAGAAAAGACATGACTGTTTTCACTGGATCTGCATACGCATTCCAGCCGATAGTATCTCCATAGGCATTCACTAAACGGATTATAAAAAATAAAGTAAGACTGGCGTAGCCTGCAATAAGCATGGTACGTTTTCGTTTTACTGGATCCGCATGGGGCAGAAATAACTTTCCAATAACATAGCCAAGCATCAGCACCCCTAGCCAGGGGATGAGTGTATAATTCACGATAAACAAGCGATTCGGTCCGGAAATAAATTTCTGCTGATGCAGTAGGTACCAGCAGATCGATCCGAAGGAATTGCCTTCGCGCTGGATTCCATCCAGCAAATGATGCCCCGATAGCAGCAGCAGACTAATGACAAACAGCGACTTACGCCCCAGGTACTGCAATCCGGCCATACAAAAAAAACAGAGGCCAAGCACACCGAGAATAAACAGACCGATGGTCCGATAGTACGGATCAAAGGTGTACAAAAAATTATTGACCACAAGTTCCAACACTAACAGCATCACAGCCGTATAACACAAGGCTTTTGTTAATCTTGACGATCCATAACGCTGACCATACTGATAAATTTCTATCCCCAACAGTAGAAAAATGGTGGGTGCGAAAAAATGAGAAAGGAAACGTGTTAGAAACAGCATGATGCCGGTATCCCCGATCGCTGTCGGATTCACGTTCCAGTAATAAAAAAACATCCGGGTATGATCCAGCATCGCGAAGGCGAGCACAATCCCCAGTAAAAGATTGCGTGGATCCTGTTTAGGATAGGAAAGTCTAATCCACATAAGCTGCTGATATTAAAGGATGGCAATTCATGAATCGCTTGGCTGAAGCTTATCATTTGGCTTCCGGAAACAGGCTGTTCCCAGAAGCCAAAGAAATTTAAAACTTATAGGCTACACTGGCCATAAAATTGAATGGCTTTTGCGGACGGGCATAGTAGCCGTCGCTGACCCAGTATTTTTTATCCAGGATATTATTCGCCTTTAGGCGGACACTATATTTTGGCCGGTTATAGAAGACTGTTGCATCCAATAGATTATAGGCACCTAAAGTAAAGGTATTGGCGGCATCCAGATAGGCTTTGGAAATGTAGGAATTACCGACACCAAGGCCAAGGCCTTTGGCCCTACCATCGGTCAAAGCATAACTTGCCCAGATATTCAACACATGCTCCGGAGTACCTAAGGCTCGTTTACCTGCCGCTGCTCCATTGACAAATTCATTGTCGTTGTACCCATAGCTGGCTACATAATTAAAGCCGGTGAATGGCTTACCGATCAGCTCGACTTCAAATCCTTTGCTTTTTTGTTTTCCATCCTGTATTCTATTTGTTCCGTCAACACGGATACTATTGGTGACATCAATATTGTAGTAACTGACCGTTGCATTGAATATATCAGACAATTCAACTTTCACACCGCCCTCCAGTTGATTGGCCCGCTGGGGTTTAAACACCTGGACAACATTGTCAGTCGGGTTGATGTAATTAGGTACATTTTTAAAACCATTCATATAGTTAGCAAACAAAGAAACCCGCTCTTTCAATACTTCATAAACCAGCCCAAATTTAGGTGATAGGGCCGTTTGGTTATAATTACCCGTCTGTTTCCGGCTCAGTGTATTTGTCGTCCCTTCACTGATAAAGCGATCTACCCGTAGGCTAGCCATCGCCAATAAACGGTCGGTTACATTAAAGACATCCGAAACATAGGCACTGTAACTAGCTTCTTTTGTGATATTCTGGCCCGTATTCCGTTTGGCCAGTACCGCATTGACATCTTCGATCCGGATTACCGGTGTCTTCGAAAGGCTATCGAGCATGGCTGGCGCAAATACTGAAATTCCACCATACCCCAATCCATCGTAGCGTGTCTTTCGGTAATTAGACATATAATCCAGTCCAATGACCATTCTATTTCTAAATTGGCCGATCTTAAAATCGCCAATAAAATTTTGCTGGAAATTTTTACGGGCAGATTCTTCATCGGTAAACACACGCAGGATTCTATCCACCAATTTATCGGTTTTCCAGATCATATCAAAGATATAGAGATCATCGTAGCTTCCCCCGCCCCAAGCATATTTGGTCTGTGACTGCCATTGATCCGACAGCTTGTAGTCGGCCTGAAACAAGATATTGCTGGATGACTGACGGCTCACCAGCGAATTGTCGTTCAGCGACTGTCTATAATCCAGGTTTAGCTGGTCAAAGCTTGTTTTCCCAAGCTTCGGATCAATCATCCAACCCGCGGGTGTAATCCCGCGCACGGAATAGAAATCGGCATCCAGCGACAGTTTGAGTCGATCGTTGACCTGATAGGAAAGACTTGGCGCGATCAGCACAGTCGCATTATTGCCCTGGTCCTGAAACGTATTTTCTTTCTGTCGTGCGAGGTTCACACGAAATAGCAAACCCTCTTCGGCAGCAATCGGCGCATTGATATCCGCCGTCAGCCTATTCATGTCCCAGCTTCCCATGCTGTACCCCACCTCTCCGCCAAATGTTTCATAAGGCTTTTTTGTAATATAATTCACAATCCCACCAAAGGAAGTCATCTGTGCACCAAATAGTGTCGAAGTTGGGCCTTTTATGGTTTCCACGCGTTCTACCTGCGCCAGGTCAATCCCTGTACGCAAGTAAGTCGCCATACCGTTTCTAAAATTTTCGCTGGTCTGAAAGCCGCGCGAAAAGAAAGAAGGCATTCCGGCCCCGGTCTTCGATGGCGCCGCTCCCGGCACATTCCGAAAAGACTCCTCCAAGGTGAGCGCCATCTGCTCCTTGATCAGCTCCTTGTCCACCACACTATATACTTGCGGGTTTTCAAGATTTTTGAGCGGTAGTCGCGCCACATAGTCACTTTCCTTTTTGGAGGTAATGGCATATTTCTGGCCGATGATCAGAATTTCATCCAGTGTCTTTCCATCTGCGGATAAAACAAAATCCGCCACAGCACTTTCACCGCCCTGAACCAATAACGTCTGCGACTGTTCCGGTAAACCAACAAAGCTCACCGTGACCACATAAGTTCCGGGATTGAGATCGCGAAAGGTATACCGCCCTTCCTTGTCGACCCGGGCACTTCTTCCATTCGAAAGTTTAATGGTGCTGTAGGCAGCAGGACTCCCGTCACTGGTGGTTACTCGTCCCCGGATAAGGTTAATGTTGATCTTTTGTGCCAGCACGTTTCCTGTAAACAGGAAAGCAAGCAAACACAAAAAAAAGAAAATTGATTTACTGTTTTTCAAAGGTAGATACATGGTTTTTTGTTGTTATTATTTATTGTTTTTAAATTGAGCAATGGGATTTATGAGTATACCGACATTTGTACGGCCATTGTAAGGGTCTTTTCGGTCACGCAGCTGTCTATTGTTGCGTAGCTGCATCCGGTTTAAGGCATCTGAATGAAATGAATCCACAAAGAAATCATACTTTTCGTAAGCAGACTTAAACTCCGGATGCACCTGTTGATAATCCAGTATACAAGCCGCGACACTTTTCCAGAAATGGTGTTCCCGGTACCCCCCTTGCTCTTCCAGAATTGCGGATACAAAGCGGAAAATGGAATCGAATACCTGTGTAAAAATGGGCAGAGTTTTGTTTTCCTCCCTGACTGAAACCTTAAGCCTTTCGGCAACCTCTGGCACATCCAGACTACTGTTCAGCAAGGAAACCTCCTCACCGATATCTTTCATGATTGCCCGTACGGGAATATGGTTTTCCAGTACCAGAATCAGGTTTTCGCCATGCGGCATAAAGACCATATCCCATTTGTAAAAGCAGTGCAGCAGCGGGCTCAGATAACAGTTAAAATAAGCCCGTAGCCATTCGTCAATAGATAATCCCGAAGCCTGAATAAGTGCTGGCAAGAATGCTTTTCCGGCATCGTCCACGTGCAACAAGGCCGCCATGGTCATTAATTGCTGACCTTCACGTAGCACGCTGGCCGGGCTTTCCCGCCAGAGACAGGCCAGCATTTTCTTATAGGGACTATCGACCGACAGTGCCTGTTCAAAGTAACTGTGGCTATAGCTGACACTGGCCACTTCCCGCAAGATGCAAAAACCCACATCCTGTAGATAGGGATCATCCAGCGTGAGTTCGTAAATCCATTGGTTGATCCCCGGATTGGTCCGCATAAAGAAGGGCGACAAGCCCCGTACATAACCCATATTCAGGATAGACAATGCCGTCTTTGCATAGAATCTTGTTGGATTACTCACATTATAAAAAGTTCGGATAGACTGCTGCGGCAGGTAATGATCTGTACTATAGCCCAGGCAGAGGAGATGACCGGTGGCGATGGCGGGTGAAAAAATATTGGCCAGTTTATTAAACCATTGCCAGGGATGTACGGGGAAATAATAATAGTCTTCCGGTACGAGGCCCTTCGCTTTAATTTTGTGGGAAAACTGCGCCAACAGCTCAGTTCCCAGTTCCTGTTGCATCACCCGATCGTAATCAAGGTCCGCAATGCCGGTAAATTCACCACCGCTTTTATGGCCTGCAAGCCATAATAAGGGAAAGGGACTGGCAGCCTCCGGTGCATAATACTGATAATCCGCCGCATCAAAGCCCACACGACCATTATTAGCCGCGAAACGCGGATGCCCCGTCATGGTACCCTCGATCTGCTGATACGTAGAGCCGACAAGTTCATCAGCCGATTTTTTGCCCTGAAAATAGGTGTACGTACTTCCGGACAAAGTGCTGCTGATCTCCTCCATATACACGGGCAGCATCTCCTGCTCAATACCCATCTCCTTATTAAACTCGACCACAAATGCCAAACTATCCAGGGGCACCGTCTGGCCCGACTGCTGCTTAACGATCGAATCCGGGTCAATGGACCAATGGTTGAGTGCCAGTATGCTGGCGTCAAAATAATAGATGATCTCCGGTTTGGAAGGCACCGCTAGCTGGTAGCTTCCCCCGTCTGCCTTAGTACGGAGGAGCTGAGGCTGAATAATACCTTCATGGGCAAATTCGGCCAGTATTTTTCGGATATGTCGTCGGTTGATAAGCGCCCAGCTGTCCGCATTTAAATGCGCGACAGCCTGCTTTGGTTGAATCGGATAAGCTATTTTCATAAAATTTACAAAAGAGAGTAAGCATTAAATAAGCGTTGTTTTGTATACCGCAAGTGGGTTTTTAAGATTTCCGGCAAATTGCTGATGTTTAAATGGATTAGAGCCATCGATCATCTTTTTATTGTTCTTCAGCTGCAGTCTATTCAGGCAGGTTTTGGGAATTTCTGACGCAAAAAGATCATATCGATCAAAGCGCTGTTGCAGTTCTGGAAATTCCTGTTGGTAAGCCAGGATACATTCGGCAACGAGTTCCCAGAATTCCTCTTCAGGAAAATCGGCATGGGTCACCAGTACCTGATTTAAAAAACGGAAGAAGCAGTCAAAGGCCTGTGTAAAGATGGACAGAATCTTGAGTTCCTCCGGAACCGGGATTCGGATACGTTCAACATCAGGCGGTAAGGAAACCTCAGGTGACAGCACCGCTACCTCCTCGCCGATATCCTTCATGATCACCTTGACAGGGATATGGTTTTCCATGACCAGGATCAGGTTTTCACCATGGGGCATAAAGCGCATATCGTGGTAATAGTAACAATGCAGTAGCGGACTCAGGTAGCTGTTCAGGTAATGCCGCAACCAATCTGCGGTGCTTAAACCCGAGGAGCTGATGAGGGCCGGTAAAAATGCCTTTCCGTAAACGTCAATATGTAATAGTGCCGCCATGGTCATCAGCTGCTGCCCGTCATTTACTACGGTAAATGGACTTTCACGCCAAAGTGTGGACAGCATCTTTTTATACGGCGTATCGATCTGCATCGCTTCCTCGAAATACGCATTGGTATATCCCACCGTAGCAAATTCGCGCAGCACGGTGAAACTCCGACGTTGCAAATAGGGATCATTGGCCACGAGGTCATACACCCAAGTATTGATAGCCGGTGTTGTGCGCATAAAGTACGGAGACAGCCCGCGCATAAAGCCCATATTGAGGATCGAAAGGGCAGATTTGACGTAGGATCGCTGCGGATTGCTGACATTGAACAGTGTCCGTACCGATTGCTGTGGTAGATAAAGGTCATTCGAATAACCGAGACAGACCAATTTCTGACTGGCAATATCTGCAGCAAAGATGTGCGACAGCTTGTTGAACCATTGCCAGGGGTGCACCGGAAAAAAGAAATATTCCTGCGGATCTAAGCCCTCATCGGTCAACATTTTGCCAAATGCAGCTGTATGCTCCGCTCCTAATTCTTGGCGAATAGTATGGTCATAGGATACCCCCGCTATGCTGGTAAATTCTGTACAGTCACGATGCCCCGCAAGCCATACAAGGGCCAGTGGAGACGCCGCTTCGGGCGCATAATTCTGATAATCTATGGCGTCAAAACCGATGCGTGCACTGTTGGCAACAAAACAGGGATGCCCGGCAGACATGGTATGTTCGATCACCTGATAGTCCGATTTGATCAATTCATCCACGCCCATCCGATTTTGATCACGCATATAGGCATAGGTAAACAGGACACTGATGATCTCCTCGAGATAAGTCCCTATATTTTCCTGCTCCAGCCCCAATTGATCGGCAAATTCAACAATAAACGCGACGGCGTCCAGATCAGCTGTCCGGCCATTGTCGACCTTGCTGATGGAAAAAGCATCAATATCCCAGTGATCCAAGCTGAGTACACGTGCTGAAAACCGGTAATAAATCGGCTGCTCAGTATGTTTTACCTCATACACATTCCAACCGCCCTGTTGTGCGATCAGTTGAGGTACGATAAGCATCTCATGGGAAAATTCACTGAGCATCTTTTGCAAGAGCTGTATATTCACGGATCGCCATACCGCCGGTGAGAGATGTGCTGCGGCGAGGTCCGGTTGATAAAGTAAGTTATTCATGTCTGTGGTTCTGGTTTTAGAATTTGGCAATCTTTCCGTAATGGTCTTCGATGATAAAATAAGGGTTGTCGGGATGGGTCATTTCGCGGATCTGCAGCAGGTTGGTTTTGCTCATCATGCGTAGCATCTGCCGTCTTTCACATTTGACCCATTGACCGTCGACCTGCTTCATACCCGCCTTAAAGGCCGATCTTCCATGTGCACAGAGGTGATTGTTGACAAAGACCAGATCCCCTGATTGTGGGATAAAATCATTGTAGATATATTCTTTGGCCTCCGTCCAGAACCGAGAAAGGATCTCCAGTGCCTCCGGGCTCTGGCCTGCATCAGCGTTGTACAGCTGTTCGGCAGCATCAAACCGGATAAAAGGTGTTTGTCTGTTTCCATACAGGATGCTGGTCATCACATCTGCTTCGCCTAGCTGCTCATCTTTGAAATTGGCATCTTTGGGGCAGCGAAAAATAGGTCTGAACAGCTGCTCCATATTTGCGTTAATGGCCGGATGCGAGCGGATCGAATACAGCGTGGACTGCACCTGCTCCTCATTGCGCAGGTAAAGAAAACTTAAAAAATCAGCCTGATTAAACAGGAAAGCATCCTCTGTGTGGACAAAAAGATCCGTTTTTGATCCCGATCCCGTCTGCGACATGCTCATGGATTCATCTGGAATAATCGGATGTAGTAGGCCGCCCCCTTTACGCTGTACGTAATATTGCACCGGTTTGGCCGGTACTGCGCCATGGAGCAAGGAGCAGATAAAGCCGTAAAGCAGCAGTTTCTCCGGGTCATAAGCTTTCCAAGAAGACGGTGTAGGTCCCAATTTTTCCTGATCCACTTCAACAAGTCCCCGCAGGACAAGTGCCCCATATTGGCTGGCCGAAAAATCAGATCCAAATTGTGTCAGCAGCCGGGCAATACGTTGGGGTAGCAGCTGATAAGCGTATAAATGTAAGGTTTGAATATAAGTCGGATCTTCATAATGACCAAATTCATCAGCGAGTTGCCGCGCTACCTTCATCAAGGCCATTTTTTCCTCAAACTTAATATCGATTAATTGTGGCGCTCGCGGCGCTGGAGCGGGCATTAGCGGTTTTTCGTCCGCCAAATAAGTTTGGTTGCCCTGGAATTGCATTGGCTGCATAAGTCTTGCTTATTTTTTTGTAAAACATGTAAATTAATTTGCACCACTCCCTTTCCAACTGTAAAATCTTAAAAGACAATACATTAAAACAAAAATAAATTATCGAGAAATGTCAAAATTTTATTTTTTTCTTGCATTCTTCCATTCTCCTCTTATCTTTGCTTTATCTCTATATGTAATCAGTCTAAATAAGAACTACAGAACAAATGTATTTGCAAAAATTGAAAACCGCAAATTTTTTTTTGAAAATCTTAAATAAAGATTAAAAAAATATCATTATGAAATCGTCTTATTCACTGAATTCAGCCCCTAATCGAACGTTCCCAGAACGCGCTGCAATTGTTACAACCGTCATCCGGCAACGCCGCAGTATCTACGCTGACGCTTACGAAAAAAAAGAGATTAGCCCGCAACAATTGGAGGAAATTTTAACCAACGCCACCTGGGCACCGACCCATAAGATGACCGAACCTTGGCGTTTTGTGGTTTTGTCAGCCGAACAGCAGTCGGACTACGGCCGGTACATGACCGAATATTACAAGGATCACTATCCAAACCTCTCGCC